>Ga0182027_10001658_pt1 | contig 36832 bp, 44 predicted proteins | sample 712E1DmetaG_FD_121300 | JGI IMG/M metagenome (GOLD analysis project Ga0182027, IMG submission 121300) | Permafrost microbial communities from Stordalen Mire, Sweden - 712E1D metaG (Illumina Assembly) | ecosystem: Environmental > Terrestrial > Soil > Wetlands > Permafrost | place: Sweden...
AACACCTGCTTTCTTAATTCTGCGCGGCCTTCTTACACCGAAAGAACCGATGACGATTTTGCCTCTTCTTGTTTTTTTATCTCCTTTTCCCATATTATATTCTATTAATTGATTTAGATCTTCCTTGCAAATTTAGGAAAAAAAACGACCCACCGCATTTTAGCTATCAAATTAGCGATATCTTTTTTTAAATTGCAGATCAAATTCACTTACAATTGGATGATCATCAAAAGATTTACGATTGGACGATCTTGGATTGACGATTGAATAAACTCACCCCCGCCTTCGGCTTCCCCCTCTCTTTTCAAAGAGAGGGGGATTGAGGGGGAGAGTTTTTGGGATCAATTCCCCGCAGCTTGCTGCGGAATCTGAGTCAAAAGCTTGCTCTGGGGTTCATACCACTTGATTACTTGATGAATCGTAAATATAAAACCCTGCCTGCGTCAGGCAGGCGTAAAATCGAAAATTACACCGTGGTATTTATAATTTCTTGAGAAATTCTCTCTCCAGCAGATCCGCTTTTTTTATGACACTCTTTGCCCATGCGATCCGGATATCCTGGCTTTCTGTATCAGATAGTTGCCAATGTATTCCCGAATTGTGAAGGCGCTCAATGATACTTCTTACCAGAAGTGCAGCAGAAACGGAAATATTCAGGCTTTCGGTGAATCCATACATGGGAATCTTTACAAACCCGTCAGCCATCCCTAAAGCCTGCGGGGTAAGCCCTTCCAGTTCAGTGCCAAATACCAGTGCGATTTTCTGATCCAACGGAATGTTTTCGGGTGTATGATCATTTTTGTGAGGCGTGGTTGCAATGATACGGTATCCCGAATCTTTAAGCTGCTGAAGACATTCTTCAGTATTGTTTTCTGCTTTAGAATATTTGAAAAGACTCAACCATTTCGACGATCCTAATGCGATATCAGGGTTGATCTCATATTTATTATTGTTTTCGATGATATGAACATCTTGTATTCCGAAACAGTCACAGGAACGAAGCACAGCACTGGCGTTGTGGGGTTGAAAGATATCTTCGAGAACCACTGCAAGGTAACGGGTACGCTGAAGAATATTCTCCTCGAATTTGGTTTTCTTGTTATCTGAAATGAATCCGGAGAGAAAGGAATACAACTGTTGTTTCTTCGCAAGACTGAGATCCAGGTAGCTATTCATTTTTCAATACTTTGGAAATGAGCGACAAATGTAAAAAAATCAAAGGGATATGGCTTGGTATCAAGAAAAAATATAATTTTGCACCTCAAATCAGCAAAATACTATGGCAAAAAAAATTGATAAAACAGAAGAAAGGATTGAAGCTGTTGAGGAAGCCTTCGGTAAGACCGAACAATTCATTGAAAAAAATCAGAAGATCATCCTCATTGTGGTTGGCGCCATCATCCTGATCGTTCTCGGATACTTTGGTTTTAAACGGCTTTACCTCGCTCCAAGAGAAAAAGAGGCACAGTCGCAGATGTTCATGGCCGAAAAATATTTCGAAACAGATTCCGTCACCAAAGCATTAAAGGGGGATGGCAACTACCTTGGATTCCTGGACATCATCGACCAGTATAAATTTACAAAATCAGCCAATCTGTCGCACTACTATGCCGGGATCTGTTATCTGAAGAAAGGTGAGTTCCAGAATGCGATCGATCAACTGAGCGATTTCAGTTCGGGCGATGAATTGATTGCCCCAATGGCGATAGGCGCTATGGGCGATGCCTATATGGAACTGAACAACACTGATAAGGCCATAGACTATTACCTGAAAGCTGCTGATAAAAGAAAGAACGACCTGACCTCTCCCGTATTCCTGATGAAAGCCGGGATGGCTTACGAGTTGGAAGGGAAGAATGACCTTGCGTTGAAGGTTTATCTGCGGATCAAGACAGAATTTGCCAGGTCCAGTGAGGGACATGATATCGACAAGTATATTGCCAGGCTGAATGGTCTTGTGAAAAAGTAAATGATCACATGCTTGATATAAAATTTGTTTTTATTTCTGATCTGAAAAAATGAAGTAAATTGCCTGTGAAAACAGGCATTTTTTTTATCCGAAAATATGAAAGATCGTCCACGCATCGTTTTTTACGGAACTCCTGAAATCGCTGTAGCATCGCTGCAAAGCCTGGTCGATGCAGGATACGTTATTACCGGCGTGGTCACGGCGCCCGACCGCTTAGCCGGGAGAGGACTTAAGGTTCATTTTTCGCCGGTAAAAGAATTTGCACTTCGTCATGAAATTCCATTGGTTCAGCCTGTAAACCTGAAAGATCCCGCTTTTCAGGGTCAGCTCCGATCGCTGGAACCTGACCTCCAGGTGGTAGTGGCCTTCCGCATGCTGCCGAAGGAGATATGGTCGCTTCCTCACCTGGGTACTTTCAACCTTCATGCTTCATTGCTTCCCCAGTACCGCGGAGCTGCCCCTATCAACTGGGTGTTAATCAACGGGGAGACGGAAACCGGCGTTACGACCTTCTTCATTGATGAGAAGATCGACACCGGTAACCTTATCTTCACGGAAAAGATCAAAGTTCACCCGGATGAAACAGCTGGTGAACTGCACGACAAACTCATGGTGGCCGGTGCCGGCCTTGTGGTAAAAACCGTAAGAGCCATTGAATCGGGGAATGTGCCGGTCGTGCAGCAAAATGAAGTACAGGATCCGGATTCGGGGCCATTAAAGATAGCGCCAAAGATTACCAAAGAAGATTGCAGGATCAATTGGGACCATGAAGCGTTGACCGTTTTTAACCTTATCCGGGGGATGAGTCCGCATCCCGGCGCTTTTACTGAACTTGTTGCATCTGACAGGAGCTCCTTTTATCTTAAAGTCTTTCGTGCACAAATGGAGATTATTCCCCATTTTTTGAGGCCCGGCACGATAAAATGCGATGGAAAGACTTATTTAAAAGTAGCTGTCCGGAATGGGTTCATCCAGCTATTTGAATTGCAACCTGCCGGCCGAAAAGCCATGAATTCACTGGACTTTCTTAAAGGATACGGAATGCATTTCGTCTGAATGGCTTATCAGGTAAGGCTTTCAGTAATCGAGTTATTAACAAAAATTCCGATTTATTAACATTTTCAATGGTTTTAGAAAAAAAACACTTGACAAAAATATTTGATGGCTTATATTTGCAGGTGTTTTAAATTAAGTATTCACTAAAAAATCAAACAAGATGAACAAAGCTCAATTGATCGAAGCTATTGCTTCTGATGCAAAAATGACAAAAGCTGAAGCTAAGAGGGCTTTAGAAGCTTTCGTGACTTCTACTACTAAAGCAATGTCAAAGGGTGAAAGAGTAGCACTGGTTGGTTTTGGTTCTTTCTCAGTTTCCAAAAGAGCTGCACGTAAGGGAAGAAATCCTCAGAATGGAAAAGAAATCAAGATTCCTGCAAAGAAAGTTGTAAAATTCAAGGCAGGTGCTGAACTGACCAAAAAAGTTAAATAAACCTTAATTGGTATATTCTTTTACCAAAAGTCCCTTCCCGGGTTTCCGGGAGGGGACTTTTTTTTAAATCACAATCCTGAAACGATAAGGACGGAGTGCATCCTTACCGGCATATTTCACTCCGATACGGGTCCCTGTGATGATGTTTTCAGGCATAACTATTCTTCCTTCATCTTCCAGCCATATTCCCTGTCCGGTAATCCCCGAAGGCTGTTTCGTCAAGTCCATCCCGGAATGACTGAAATGAATACCCATGATTTTCGATACCTTTCCCGGACCAGTCCCAAAAGATTTATCCATAAACGATTTTCCTGAGCGCCTGAGCATGGTATCAATTCCAGTCACCGGATTAATGGCCCGGATCAATACGGCATCCGGTACATCTTTTTTGTTGGTCACTACATTGAAAAGCGAATGAACGCCATAGCACAGGTAAACATAAGCCGCACTCCCTTCAGCGTACATTACTTCCGTTCGTGCGGTTCGCCTGTTCCCGAAAGCATGCGAAGCCCTGTCGGTAACCCCGGCATATGCTTCCGTTTCCACAATGATGCCCGCCGTAAGGGCACCGTCAAATTGTGAGAACAGCATCTTACCCAGCAGTTCCTGAGCAATTATGACGACATCCTCCCTCCTGTAAAATGATCGTGGTAAGATCATCAAAGATTTTTTGTAAATGTAAATGTAAGAATTACTTGACTTGTGCTATGCTTTTTACTAATTTCGGTCGCCTTTATTTGTTAATCTAAAAAACACAAACATGAACAAAGCCGAGATGATTGACAGCATTGCCAAAAGCGCAAAGCTGACAAAAGTTAAATCCAAGATTGCATTGGATTCAATTATGTCCATCGCTTCCAAAACGTTGGGCAAAGGTCAGAAAATTTCTTTGGTGGGATTCGGGACTTTCCTGGTTTACAAGAAAGCTGCAAGGAAAGGAAGAAATCCGCAAACCGGGAAGGAAATTAAGATAGCCGCCCGAAAAGTCGTTAAGTTCAAGCCAAGCAAGAGCCTGAAAGCTTAATTGAGTGAATGAAAAAGAATAAGGGTCCCGGGTTTCCGGGACCCTTGTTTCTTAGGATAGAAGGGGTTCTGTTTTAAAACAATCGAAACAGGCATAGGGTACTGACATCGTTATTTCACCAGTTGAAGTTGCAAGCCTGTTCAACTTATCTTCAACCGCATGATATATCTCCGGATCCCCGGTGATCTCTAACCAGGGCTTACCGAAAGCAGTACGAATAAAATAATGTCCCAGGAAGGCTGTCCCGTCTGCGAATCTCAATTTAAATCCATCAACAATGATCGACCGGAACGTGAATCCTGCTTTTTCGATGGTTTCTTTCCAATATTCAACTGATTTGCGTTTTGTATGAATGTGAGCTTTCAGCTTCCTGACTTCGTCTACAAGTCCGCGTTCAGACAGTACCTGCTCGAACAGCTCATAGAATTCAACCAATGTATGCGGCAGGTTCATGGTAAGCACCATCTGGCCCTGATCGGATAAAACCCGGAAACATTCAGCCAAAACCCTCCGCTCATCCTTAACATTGTTGATACCGTTGTTGGCAATGATTAATCCGAAGAAGTGATCCGGAAAAGGAAGTTCTTCGGCCACTCCCTTGGTAATAAAGGCATTTGAAATTCCTTTTAGTTCGATCTTCTCCGAAATCATTTTTATGGAATCGTTGGAAGGGTCAATCCCGTATACAACAGCTGTTTTCCCCGCCCTTTCTGCGATCTCAAGCAACGGGAACCCGCCACCGCTGCCGATGTCAAGGATGTTTATCCCCTTCTTCAGCCGTATCGTATCCAGAAGCGTCAGCCCAAACGGTGCCGACCATAGCGGAAGTTCGTCGTAAATGAGAAACTGGTTAAGACGGGTCATTTATTCTTAAAGGTGTTCATTTGATTTTTATATGTTACTTTTTTTCCAGCGTTCAAGTTTAGTAATTCCTATAGTAAAGAGACCTGTGAGAAATCCGGGGAATCCAATCTCCTTTATTTTCGTTTTTACGCGATCCTTCATCTGACCGACTGTGATATCCGGCTGGGTAAATTTACCATTTTCATAGCAATGGGAACAATACATCTTGTTTATTGTTCCATCAGCATTGGTGCCCCCGCCGTTTTCGTCTTTTTTCAGTGGCATTCCACAACTCTGACATTGTTTATAAATCTTTTCCATTTTACTTTTTCATTTAATATAGGTCATTAGCTTTTTTCCAACCTGCGGCATTTCAAAAATAACCAAAAAATATAAATGTGAGGAGTGTATTCCTGACATTTTAATTTTTAACTAAACACTTTAGGGATTCTTCATCGTCATCCCGATCCGGATAAATGCACAGACCAAAGCTGTCTTAAAGGTCATTCGTGCACTTTTGTGATATCCTTCGTGCGCCTTCGTGGTTATGATAAAATATTGAACCACAAAGGCACACAAAGTTCACACCAAGTACCACAAAGGAAAATAATGACGGATCAGCCATTGCTGAGACAACCTCAATATTATTTATGGAATAAACTGATTCAGTAAAATCATTTTCTTGTTTTTCACCAGTTCAGCTCTTGTTCACTTCCGGAGTTGCATGTTTCGCAACGGATCCTGCATTCTGAAATATGGATTATGGGCAACTGCAAATAATGCGAACACAGTTGCTGAACTCAGTTTTGCCTATCGTTGTTCCCGGTGTAATTTCGGGATGTCATAAATAAAAAACCGCTATTATGGAAACAATGATCATAAAAGGTGATTCCGTCAAAGAAAAGATTTTTGGTGAAGTTAAAAACGAAATAATCGTACTGCAGGAAAAATATCACCGCGTTCCCGGAATTGCTTTTATTGGATTTTCCTGTGTCCCCCTCGCGAAATATAACATACCCCTCCATGTTCAGTTAGCGGAAGCCCTGGGATTTAAGGTATGGAAGGAAATTGAACCGGATGATGTGACGGAAGAAGTGATCTTCAAACTGATCGGAAAATTAAATAATGACGATTACATTCACGCTATTGTTATTCTTCAGCCTCTGCCCGCACATTTAAACCCGATCCGGATCATCAATAGAATAGACCCCTCTAAAGAAATGGAAGGGTTCCATCCGATGAATATGATGAGTACGCTGATCCCGGATATTCAGAAAACAAAATATCCAATGTGTTTGCCGGCTGCCTTATTTGAAATGTTCAGCGAAGCCGGGATAAAGGTGAAGAAAGACCAGGATTGGGTTTTTCTGCTCGATGATGAGTTCTTTTCCAACACGCTGACCAATATGATCGTCAGGACTGCTGCGTCAGCGGTGGTACCGGATGATTGCGCGGTAACCTTCCTGAATAAAAATTCCCAAAACCTCATTGAGCATTGCAAAAGAGCCGACTTTCTGGTAGTGGTATCCAAAATCCCGGAATATATCAGGCCGGAATGGCTGAAACCCGGTGTTTGTATTATAGATATTTATTCCAACCTGGTCAAAGAAGTCCCTTCTAAAAAAGATCCAAATAAATTTGTTCCGGTGATCAGGGGTGGGGTCAATGTAGATTCCGTTCAGCAAATTGCCGGGTCTATTCTGCCTATCCCGGGTGGATTGATGACAGTTGTAATGGCGATCCTGTTTCGGAATACGGTGATGGCCTTTAAAAACAATTTAACCTTGAAGTAAAATTCTTGTCCTAAAGAGTCATAAAAAAGATTACACCATCTTTTCAATCCGGCATCTGAGGATTCTCACTTTTTCATGAAGGACATTAAAAAAGTGATGGCGTTCTTTTGAGCAGGTTCCACTGATCATGGTCGATTTTTTCATCAGATTCCGGAGCGATTTCTCTATCTGGGCACAAAAAACCGGGCTGGTGGTGATCAATTGATTGATGATATTATAAGTATTGTAAGAAACTTTCATACCATCCATCGTAACCAGGATAGTGTTATCGTTCACCAGCACTTCATTATGAAACAATTTGTAATTGTTTTCAACTCCTTCCGGAGGTGTTCCGAGCATGAACTGGAATCCATGTTCAGCCTGGTTCTGAACATGGTTGAGCCAGGTTTCCAGTACATCACATAGCTTGAAAACATCTTCATTCCCGGTGAAAAAACCAGCGATATAACAATATTCGATCTGGCGGATTATGCTGGAGATGGTCTCTTCACTCCAAATCTCGATAACAGGTATCCGGATGTAGTGCGAAAGTAACTGACGACCGGTTTCAAGCAGATTCCCGGGTATATCCAGCGTTATCTTTTGATTTTCGATGCTTCCTGAAGGAATCAGGACTTGCTGCCAGAAGAAGAATTTAAAAGCAGCTATTTCGGGGAATTCAAAATAATAGAATACAGGGATGTCCTTTGCAGCATAGATGATCTCGCTCTGTTTACACGAATGGATCCTTTTGATCTCCACCAGCAATGCTTGCAGCCAGTTCTCCAGACCGAACCCCTCTTCCCCGATGGCCAGGGAATTGAAACTGATATGATTGCTTTTAAGATTAAAGAGCGTATCCACTGAAATATTATACGCCTCACAGATCGCTTTGAGCTCTTCCAGCGTTAACTCCTTCTCCCCCCTGATTCTCCGGTAAACGCTGTCGTAGCTTATTCCCAAAAGTTCTGAAATAGCATGAACAAAAGAGATATTTTGGGGCAATGAGCCTTTAATCTGCTGAAACAGTGTTTCCTGTATGGAAATCATTTGATTCACGCATGCAAGATAATAAATAAAAAGGAAAAACCAAATCCGAGGTCAATTTATACTAAACAGGGAACCGGATTGGAATAGGTCTCAGCTTATTCTCCTGTGCGTTGACAAGATTCCTGACAGCATATTTTTTTGACTGCGATTTATTCTTTTCCAAACTTCGCAAAGAAAATACCTTTATCCGTGTATATTTTAATAAAATAAACACCACAGGGCAAATTCCATATTTTTACTTCCGTCTTAGATCCTTCAGTTTGTTGTGTCAGGATTTCCTGTCCATGGATATTGATAACAGACAATGTTCCTTTCTCAGAAATACCGTTTGTTATTATTACTATTTTTTCGTTTGCAGGATTAGGATAAACCATGATATGACTGTTGCTTTTTCTGATCTCATCTGTGCCAGCCGGATAGAGAAATCCCATCCTCATTCCATTGCCAAAACTGGTTACCCACATCTCGTTTTGATTAAAAGGGTTAAAGAAAACCCTTTCCGGTTGCCGGAAAGGATAACTGCTTACCAATTCCCAGGTGGGTGTAATCGTATTCATATTATTGCTCATCCATAGTCCTTGTGTTTCGGTAGTAAGGAAGGCCTGGTGGGGGTTCTGAGGATTGAATGTCAGGGAGGTGACCCTGTCAAACTGTGAACCTGTGAGCTTCACCCAACTGTTGCCCCTGTCGGTCGTCTTATATAACCCGCCCAGTCCGTTTGGCGGACCACCCCAACCACTAAAGACGGCCGTGTACCATGTGTTCTGGGTAGCATCCGTCGGATCCGGAATGATGTCTTTTGTCCAGTAATGCATGCCTGGGTCACTTTTATCACTCCAGGAATCTGAACCAGGGTTGTACAGAAATACCCCGCTGCTATTGGTAAATGCACCACCGGAATTTATTCTTCCTGAGAAAGTACAAACCATATTGCCATCATTCAGAACCACGATGGAAGCCGGATGGCCTTCTGTTCTCGGGGGATTCGATAACTTCACCCAGGTTGAACCAGCACCGGCAGAAAGATTATTGGTCATATATATGCCACCGAGTTGAGACCCCTGGGTGCCTCCGAAATGAATTACGGAAGCATACATCCGATCGGCGTTATCAGGATCGGTTGTCAGCCAGAAGACGGGATGCCCGAAAGAATGAAGGGTTGTCCAGTTTGCTCCGCCATCCGAAGAAAAGACAATCTTACCATTGGCATCAGAAGCATCTAATTGTGCATCTCTTAAGCGTGTACTTTGGTAGATATCATGTATGTTCGAGCAGGCGCCATAAAGGGTTCCATTGGCGGCTTTCGCAATCCGGTATAAGGAATTAACGGAAAATCCATTATAGGTAAAGCCCCATTTATTCCCTGAATCCGTACTCCGGATTCCTCCTATATCGCTGAAACAACCCAGCATATTATCCTGATCATTCCAGAATACCTGCCAGCAGGATGTGTTTTCAAGCCCGATACTGGTATAGGTTTGTTTTGATGGTGTATCCGATCCCGCGGGGTGCTGGTCCGCAGTGCTTACATAGGCTTGTTTCCAGGTTGTACCGCCATCCGATGTAGATTCGACATTACTGTAACTTCCGAACAGAACCTTGTTTGAATTACCAGGCGCCACGGTTATCCCGAAACAGGTCTCGCTCCAGCTCCAGGCTTTATCGCCACCCGCGCCTTCCCAGCCGGTAATAATATTGGCATTGTTTGTCGTATTGAATACTTTATTCCAGGTGATCCCCGCATCAGCAGATTTGTAAACTAAGGGTGCACTTAAATTATTGTCATGACCTCCCAGGTAGATCGTGGTAATATCGTTTTCTGCCATTGCGGCATACATCACAAAATCGTTGGAGAAGTTTAAACCCGCTGATCTTGAAACCCAGGTTCCATTATCATTGTCCATCGTATAGATGCCCTTAGCAAAGTCGTAGTATTCCCATGGCATTACCACATTGTACACATCACCTGTATTGGCTGTGATGCATACAAATCGTGTTGTAGATGCATTTTTCGCGCCAGCAAAACTCCAGATTTCCTGCCCGGCCGGGATACCGGTAGTTGTTTGAACTGAAAATGTCCCTCCCGAATTTGAAGAGGTTATCAGACCTTCATTTGTCCCGATATAGATGTTGTTCCCATCCCAGAAAACACCCCCTATGATCAAACCTGCACCCATATTCGCAGTATGTTTGACCAAATTGAATGAACTGCCTCCATCGCTGGAAAACAAGATATCCCCATAAGCCCCGATCAACAACTGATTGGGATTGGCATAGTTTGCAACCATCTTATAAACCGTTCCGTAATTGTCAATGTTATATGCTGAGATATTAGTCCAGGTAGTGCCTCCATCTGTTGTTTTTACCGGATATCCGGCATTTCCATCATTAAAGTTGGAATAAGCGATATTGGGGTTGCTGGTAAACTCATACGTTGACGTACTGAAAACCTGCAATTGCGAATGATGGATCAGTGAGTATGAATTCCCGAAATCGCTACTGTGAAATAACCCACTCATATCACAACTGACATAGAATTCATTATCATTAGCAGGATTGATCTTCGGAAAATACAGGGATCCTCCGCCGCCGAAACCCTTTGGGGAAAAAGTACCGGGTTGTGAATAGGCTGTTAAACACAGAACTACGAGAAAAACAGTAATAATTCGTTGCATCAGATCAGGATTAATGGTTTGACATATTTTTGAACGGATTGATTCATTCCAATATCAAGACATGCATTGCTTTGCATGGTTGTCTTGAATCCAGGATGCTTAAGGAAGAGAGATATTATTCTAGTCTTATTGCTTCACAAACTTATTTACAGACAAATCATCCTTACAACAGGCTTTGACGATATAAACTCCGCCTGGCAGATTGGTGATGTCAATTCTGACCTTGCCACCATCTGTGGTTTTTTTTAGTAATTCCTGCCCGTTAACAGTGTAGATCGTTATCGTGACCTGATCCTGGCTTTTACCTTGTTCAATGATGATTTCATCTTTTGCAGGATTTGGATAAAGTATCACAACTTCTTCTTTTGGTGGGAGCGGGGAAATGCCTGTAGCAACGACACAATGTGGTCCGGCATTTCCTGTCGGATTGCGTATATAATTTATATGACCGGAATCGGGTATGATGACATGCAAAACACAACCTGTGTATGCGATAAAGGGTGTGATATTGGAAAACCCCATATTATAGGGTGTGTCCCAGGTTGTACCGCCGTCACCGGAATGTAGATATTGACCACCAACACCTGATTTTAAGTATGTCAGATGTAAATCGGCACTGTCTCTGACCATATATGGATAATAATAAGTATTTGCTGGATCATTCGTTAGATCGATATCTGAATCCCAGGTCGTGCCGCTATCACCTGAATGATTCAGATGTATTTGATAATGACCGGAGGGAGCGCCGGCAGAAGGAATATTTATGTCAGCGCCATCAACACAAACCATGGTACCGTAAGAGGGTTCACTGTTTACCAGAACATCAGGATCCCAGGTTGAACCTTCATCATCTGAATGTTTGTAAAAGATCTGCATAGTGCCATTTCTGTTGTCGTTCCATGACATGAAGACATCCGTCCCCTGGGCGATAATGGCTTCATCTTCTGAACGGCCTGCAGAGAATGTGAGTTGCTGGTGCGCACTCCATGTTACACCATTATCTGAAGATTTCAGGAAAAATATTTCGGTGTTGTAAGGAGAAGCAGAAGTTATAATGTCATTTGCCACATATACCTCATTACCGGCTACAGCAATGGCTGGCCAATTCGCAATAACAGTATCAAGCACAACACTCGTTCCCCATGTATTTCCTCCATCCAAGGAATGTTTATAATGGGAAGAACGATGCTGGTTCGTCGTATCGATTTCTCTCCAAACCACATGTATGTTTGAACCATTAACGGCAATTGCAGGATTCCAGGCATTTCCGTTTGTGTTCGTTAATGCAACCGGAGCGCTCCATGTTAATCCGGTATCTGCCGATTGCGTATAATAGATGGCACCTCTGTTTGTGCTGAGCCTGTCGGCCCATACAACATGTACCGTATCACCGCTGACACCTAAACATGAACCCATGCTCTCATTTAATATTGCAGATACAGCATCCGGAGACAGGTTGATGGGCAAACTCCACTGTGACAATACTAAATCAGGAAATCCAATGGCGATTATTAATAACAGGATTTTTACTGAACAATGCAGAGATTTCTTCATGAATTCAATGTATATAGTGGTGAAAGTACCTTAATCCATAAGATCCTGTTCTTAAAAAGTCCGTCTCAATTGTTGTCTTTTTTTTGAATTAATCATCATCCGCATTAATCTTAACGAATGCTGCATGTACCGGGGGAGGGCAGGGTTTTAATAAGCCGCGGCAAGCGACCCATATCACCTTATTGAGCTCCTGGTCGGGAGCCCGGTCTTCCCGGTCGAAATTGAATTCCTCGCTTTTCCTTTGCCATTCATTAAAAGCCGTATTCTTTTCGAAAAGATCGGTCTTTGCCGGCCTTGCGTGAAATGCAGGGTGATTGGCCGATGGATCAAAACAACGCCACAATGGTTCAGCAGCAGCATCATACTGACTCATGGGCGGCAATCCCAGGATCAGTTCTATCGTCCTCAGAAATGAGGATGTGGAGTAGGGGGTATGGTCCACGAAAGACGTTTTCACGAATCCACCGGCTACATATCCGGTACTGCGGTGTGCATCAACATGATCGGGTCCGTTCTGGGCATCGTCTTCCACGATAAAAATTGCACATTCCTTCCAGATCGGACTTTTACTCAGGTATTCCACGAATAATCCAACTGCCAGGTCATTGTCGGCCACTGCAGCAAAAGGTGTGGGACGGCCGATCCGCAATCCTTCCGTATGATCATTGATAAAGCGAAGGGTATTCAGTTGGGGCAGCTGGTGAATCGAGAGCAGGGAGTCGAAATCACGCTTCCATTGCCGGAAGCGGGTAGTATCCATTACTTTCTGGTCCCAGCTCGTATAATATTTGCAAAAATGTTCTTCGAGAACGGGGATATTGGCTTTATAATTATCTGCAAATTCGCCGTAAGTCCGGTAGGTGATACCTGATCTTTTGCAGTAATCCCATATAAACCCGTTTTTGTTATTGGCAATCCCGCGCGTTCCTTCCGCATCATAGCGGCCGCCACGACCTCCATAACTGGTCGGCCAGGTCTTCTCGAGATAATCGGTGGCATAAGCGCCAAGACTCCAGTTATGCCCGTCGGCGCTGACTTCTCCATCCACATAAAAATTATCCAGCAGTACAAATTCAGAAGCCAGGGCATGCTGATTTGGCGTGTACTTCTCGCTGAAAAGCACGAGAGATGTATCCCCGTTTCCCTGCAGCATATCACCCAATACCTGGTCGTACGTCCTATTTTCTTTGACGATATAAAATACATATTTGATCGGTGAGATTTCTCCTGCCTGTCGTGGAACCGGGTTTCCCTGCATGCCGTGTGCATGTGTTTCGGTTTCCTTGTTATAAGGAGTATTGGCATAAACCTGCTGCGTCCATGCGGCCAGCTTTTCTTTGCCAGGAGAAGAAATCACACTCAATGTGCCTTTGAAAAGGCCACCGATATATTGCTCTTCTTCGGCTTTTTTGATACTGCCCATCTGGTATAGTACCTTGTTCGTTTTTTTTACAGGATTTGGCCCTTTGGGATTGGGAAGTGAAGAAAGTCCCTTGCCATTGGCCACCAGAATTTTATGGCCCGCGACCCTGACACAGGTAGGATACCAGCCTGTCGGGATAAACCCAGATCCAATACTATGCCCGGGGGTTGTCACATTAAAAACTGCGAGACAATTGTTATCGGCATTGGCAACGTAAAGTGTCCGGTCATCCTGGCTCAGGGCTACGCTGTTGGTCGTCGATCCCGTGGGTGTGACCGGATAAAGGGCTGCATTCAGGGTTTCGATGACAATCTTATGCGCAAGGTCGATCACCGAAACTGAATTATCATTGGAATTAGCCACAAAAAGAATTTTACCTTTATGGTCGATGACCATATCGTTGGGATTATCGCCCACAGGAATACTTCCTTCCATTTCCAGCGAAACTGTATTCATGATCACAACTTTATCGCAACCCCAGCAACTGCAATACAGGTGCTTTTTATCCGGAGATAAAAGACAGGTATATCCTTCGCCCCCGAGTGAAACCCGGGTGAGGATTAATTTAGTGTCGGTTGCTATGATATAAAGCGAATTATTCTCCTTGGTAACTGCATATAGCCGGTGCCTGGCATCATCGACTGCGATCCCGGCGATGGAAATTTTTTCAGGCCAGGGTTTCCCGAGTTTAAAGGTGTCGCGACATACCAGTTTTTCGTTTCGGATGATAAACCGGACGATCCAGTTGTCGTTTCCCCCGGATGCATACAGGTTTTTGCCGTCATCGCTGAAGACCAGGCCCAACCAGGATTTTCCCACTTCATAGGTGTCGAGCAGTTTCTGATCCCTGATCCTGATAAGTTGCACGGATTGTATGCTCTCGCCGTTGTTTGCGACCGCTGCATATTTCAAATCAGGCGTGACGGCTATATTGAGAGGAAGATCACCCAGGGGAACCTGGCTTCCTGCCGGGCTCAGGCTCCATCCGTTGGGTAATGTTATTTTGTCATTCTTAACCGGTTTCGTTTGCGCCTGTAAACTGAAATTCAGAAATGATAAGATCAATCCGGAGACCAGGAATGAATAAACCGGAAGAACCCGCTGAAAATCAGATGATGTTAACAGTTTGAAGTTCATAGCAAAGAAAATGATCTGTTTTAAAATGTTATGTAAAGATCCAGCCATTGCTGAGAAAAATGTTTAATAAAAAGGTATTCCAGATAGTAACCAGCATTACCAATGCTAAAGTAATCATTATCTGAGCTGGCAGGGATATTGTTTTTTTTATGATCAGGAATAAGCTTATCACAATAAACATATAAAGTCCGAAAAATGAAAACTGCATTCTTCCACCACCATAATCAACGATATTCAGAAACAGAACCAGTAAAAAAGTCAAGGTGAAAAAAAATAAAACGATTAATTTTAGCGGTTTCCCGGATAAATAATCAAGAAAGATTAATAATGCTATAAAGAAGAGGGGGGAAGCTAAAATAAATCTTGAAAAACTATGTAAATTTCCTCCTGATGTCAGTAATGTAAACCCAAAAATTCCAGTTAAGTAAAAAATAGAAATTAAGAATAAATACCCGGAGTTATAATCTTTGATCTTTAAGATATAATCTTTTGTTGTTTTACTCCTGTTAACAAGCAAAAACAATGTAAATAGCATTGCCGGCAGGCATACAAAGAATATTGCAAAAGAAGAAAGCCCGAATCCTTCAATGGACCAATCAGAGATTCCTTTAACCACCTGGACTCCTCCTGTCCAGTATTTTTGAGCTTCTATGAATGCAGTCCATGAGCCGGAAGATAAGTATTGAATAAACAGGGCACAGAAATATCCGATAAAAAATGGCAAGGATTTAAAGATTATTTCCTTAATTAAGGAGCGATAGTTCTTGTTTTTAATGAAAATTACCAGTTCGGCAAGCACTACTGCGATAAGTATAAAAACGGTAGCAGGTCTTACCATTGACATCAGAAGACTACCTGCAAAAAACATCCAGTATTTCTTTTTTAATAACCCGATTGCGGCTATTGTCATCGTAAACAGGAACAGAGCCTCTGTATAAGGCATATAATATATTACAGCGGAGGGTAGTGCTATAAGGAGAGTATAAGTGACCAATTTATCGGATAATGTTGTTTTTAATAAAAACATCACCAGGAAAGCAACTGACAAAATAAAGAGAAAGTAGTTGATAACAGAAATACCTATGGGAGTACAATGAGTTATTTTCCATAGAAGCGGGAAGAGAGGGAAAAAAGCTGATCTTACATGGCCATAGCAGTCATATTCAGATCTGTACATTCTTTCACTGATGCATTTGTAAATTCCGGCATCCCAGGTTTCAAAATTGTCATTTTTTATCTGAAGATATGGCCTGGATGTCTTTTTTATTTCATAATTATCCCATCCCCCAACTCTTTCATAGTTTTCCGAAATAACACCCAGTGTATGATGATAAATCTTGTCATGTTGAAGACATTTGAATACTCCTGTAAATAATAGAAGGTTAAGTATGCCAATACTGATTAAATATATGAATTGCTTTTTCATAATTCATTAAATAGCAGATATATAAAGACAATTCGCAGCGATGGTTGTTCGGGTTTTATGATTGTTCTTTATCTGATGATTATCTCAAACGTCCTGCTGGCGGCCGCCTTCGGTGACGGCTTGTCAAGGAAATCAGTTTAATTTACAAGTATCTTGCCCTTCAATATATTTCCCGATCTGTCAGAGATTTTGTAAAAATATATCCCGGACTGAAAATCGTTCCTCGTTAACTGTAATTCATTTAGAAAAATCCTTGAATACACTTTTCTACCGAATAAATCATAGAATTCGATTTGCATTTTGGAAGTCCCGTTTGAATGTTCAACAACCAAAGTTGAACTTTCAATTATAGGATTTGGAAATACCTGTACGCTCCAATCAACAGGTTTTTTATTCCCGATACCAGTTAAAACATAACAAGAATTATAATTCGGATGATGATACTTCACAATGCCATCTTCGGAGAAACAAAGTAATGAATAACCATCCCGCCCCACCAATAATTCAACATTATGAAGGAGACCCCCGGGATTACCGGTACTATCGATCCAATTTTCAAATACATAAGTGGAATCCATCGGGCTGCCTAAATTAATACGTTTTCTAAAGGTCCCGCCTATCAATATGCTGTCAATAGAAACAACAAAATAGACCTGTGGTTGTATAAAGATATTGTTATTGAACGTGTTAATACTGAATGCAGTAATTGTGTCGTACAATTGGAGCCTAAAGTTGTAAAATAATCTTTCCGGTTCAGATGCATTTAGTTTATAAAACACTTTTTTAACGGAATCCTCTCTGATGAACCCATAGAAGGACCAGTATTGTTGATTTTCGTCGGTTGAGCGCTCGACTTTTTTATAGATAAGGTTATTAATAATTGTGTCAGTTGTGAACTTAAGATTTTCGGTCGATAGATTATTTGGATTCCAATAGTCCACTTTTAAATTGCTCCATGCTTTATTTGATGTAACAAGACTCTGGCTGAAACCGAGAACAATAACCAGAAAGAGTGTGATTGTTAAAGTTGTCTTTTTCATAATGGGTATTATGAGATGCGACAGATTTGATTTAGTTTTACGGATCCAGGATATTATTTTAATTTCACCTCTTATTATATCCTTTACTTTCAAAGGGTTGTAATTCATCTGCTATCATTTCCTCCAGCGCTTTTATATCTCTATTGTAGTCATGGAGTTTGTCATCAGTTTGTTTGAGCTCTTCAATAATTTCATATTTAAAATTTTCCGGTCCAAATTCCTTCCAATCTTTCTGCAATTCACTATTTGAGTGAATACCAAAATCTAATTGCAATTTTTGAGCATGCCAGATTGCATCTAAATCCTGACTGCTTCCAACAAATACTTTATTATTAATGGTGTTTTTTATCTGAAAAACTCCTATCTTATACTTCTTTTGTTTATATTCTTCCCTCAACTCTGTTCTCGTTTTCATATTATTGAATTTTACAAACTATTTTGGCCGGTAATTTAGATTTATATTGTTGCCGGTTTGTAAGCGGGCAGGGCTATTCCCTCTTTTTACATTTGCCTTCTGTATAGGTTGTGAATTTTTCACCATCCTGAGACATTTCAAATTTTACATTTATTGTTTCTTTCTCAAGTAAAGTATAGGTCAATCGAAAAACTGGTAAATTAGGGGTTTTGTCACTCGTTAATACAATTGATTTTTCGGGGTAGGTTATTGCATAGTTAATGGTATGTCCTTCATTATCAAAGTAAATTGCTTTTGAAGGGTTGCCTGTAAAGTCTGAATAAACAATCATCAGATCATCGTGAATAGTTGCTGGCCTGTTTTCAGTCGCGGGATATTCAGAATGATTTTTTCTTATAAGAATTTTATCACCGAGGTCAGGTTTCAGGGAAAAAGTTCCACCTCCCTTTCCAGGCTGTCCGCTACCTTCTCCTGCCCAATCACCAATTACCCAATTCCATTTACCCCAGGTGGAATTTTGTTGCCCGAAGCAAGTCGTTAAGAGCCCGAACATCGGAATTAACAACATTAGTTTTATTTTCATATATTTCTATTTTTATTTATGTCGCTGTTTTTTTTTTGTCTGTAATAGCCTTGCCACTATTGCCCAACCTTCATTAGTGTGGTTAAGATTTTATCATGTGTAAGTTTGAGTGTCATTTTCAACATGTTTTTAAACTAAATATTCACCTGGGTTGAATCCCTTTTAAAAGATAATATATCAACAAGGGACCAATGATTAACAGTCCGATGCCGGTATATCCACCGGCAAATCCATCAAAATACCTCCCGTTTATCAGCTTCATTCACTATTTTTGAGCGATACATCCACCGCATTACCTGGCTGTGGACTTGTTATACTTATTTTTATTTAATAGAAAAGTTAAATGGTTGACGATATTCAAATCTGGATATTTTCCCATCACAAATACCCGGGATCCACCTTTTCATGGATTTTATTACGGTTATCGCCTCATTGTCTAACAAGGGATTTACACTTTCAAGAATTTGAACTTCATCTACACTACCATCAATTTCAATAACATAGGAAAGCAATACGACTCCCTTGATATTTTTATTTAATGCTTCATTTGGATATTGTGTATGTTCCATCATATGATCACGTATACCTTTTAATCCATCAGGGTACATAGGATACCGGGCTGTGAACCTGCAGCTATCAGATATTTTCAGTTGAGATGACTGATCTCCTTTTATTTCTTCATAATGATATTTCTTTATGAATTTTTCCGTTGGCCATGATGGAGCTTTACATGAGGCAATCAGCACGAGTAAGATAAGCAGGATTCTTCGCATAGATCTTTCTTCTATAAAATAACGTATAACTTTTCAAAGGAATCCATAATACAGGGTTTAGCAGGTTTTATATTTGAGTTTTGTATTCATGTTTGTCTGTATTGACCATCCTTCTTAACCGACTTGTCCATCATTGAAGCTGCCGGTTCATCGCGGAAAGCTTTTTTACTGCTGTTTTAAAAAATCTCCATCTATAATCATCACTTTTACACCCCCACCGGAAATTGAACGATGCGAACTCAAATCGTCTGAAACGACATAAGTCATTCCTTTTTTAAGATTAAATTTTTCCCCGTTTTGTAATTCACTTGTAAACTCTCCCTCCAAACAATGTACAATGTGTCCTTTTTGACACCAATGGTCAGCGATGTAGCCTTTTGAATATTCAACAATCCGGATCCTTAATCCATGAAACTGAACAGTTTGCCAAAATGCAGTTCCGGTTGCTCCTTTATATTCAATTCTGGGAATTGTTGTCCAGTCTATGACCTGAAATGGAATATTTTTATCATTATTCATTTGATAACATTTATTTTCAAATTCAATTAAGGAATGCTATTTCCAAAAGTTGTACGTACTGCTTGCAGGCAGCGGCAGTCTTGGGTCCATGTGATTGACGATTGCCGGCTCGTTGGGAGTAGTTAATATTTCCAAAAATCTTTTAGCTTAAAATTACCTTTCAGGGCGCTTAATTCATTCACCAGGTAATATCTGTGTAAATTACCTGTTAATACAACGATTCGTTTATATCTTTTTGTGAAGATCAAAATATTCTGAACCATTTGTTGATTCCTCTTCTCCCAGAAATCCTTTTGTAAATGTGCAAATTCGATATGCTTCTTTAATGAATTTGTCGTTTCCACAATACCAATCGGGACATTTAACTCTATGAATTGTTGTATTTCCAACAATCTCATAACTTCTTCTGAATTCAATTCCCTTAAGGAAGTTATCTTTAAATTATTCACACGGCCCAGGCTAAGAGTAAATAAGCGGAAATACATCTGATTTACATTCGAGAGGGAGTCCTTATTTCCAAGTTTGTATATATCACGGAACAATTGATGTTGTCTATTAAAGAAATCATTATCCCGGTAGAATTGATTTCTTTTCGGGATATCATACGGTCGGATATCAGTTTTGAATTTTTGCTGATATTTATGGGACGCGATTATTTCAACGGATGATTTATTTTCATCAAACAGATAAGGATATCTTATTGAGTCATATTGTAGATCTGGAGTAAAAAAAGAAGAATCAGTTTCAATTAATATCAGGTCCGGTTTTACATTACACAAGATTGAGTATAGGGCATTGACATTACAGAAATCTGTATTGGTATGAGAAGTCCCGATTATACAGACTTCGGTTGAATCAAATCCCTGCGAGAAGGAAAAATTTATTATAAACAAGGAAAGAACTGAAAACAGGAATGATTTCATCATAGCTTATTTAATATTAATTACACCCGACATCCCCAGCGGCAGTTGCTTTGCACCTGTCTGCCGGCATACAGGCGCATTAGCAGATATTTCCTTTGCTTTTCGCATTCATATTTAGTAACGCCGATCACTTTCTATACAAACAACACCGGATTGCTTACTGACTGCTTTCAGGTGAAGAAAATATTTTTTAAGGAATTTTCAGAAACTTGCCTGTAGCAGTCTGACCATTTTCGAATTTCATCCTATACATGTACATTCCTGGTTTCAGACCCATGATATTAATAGATAAATGGTTCTCTGTCATGTAATCATTATAAACCAGATTGCCCATGACGTTTCTGATTTCAAAATATGTTATTTGGTTATTTGACCGGATATTAATTCTATCCTGAGCCGGGTTTGGATAGAAAGAATAGGCTATGTTTTTGTCGACTACATTTTCCCAGTCATCCCCAAATATAAAATCATCAATCATCCACCCGTCCCTGTTCTCAAAAACGTTGTCTGAATGAAATGTGAATCGATAAATAATAGAATCAAAACCATAGTTGGGTAAGTCGAACGAGGACCAGATATAGTACCACCCTTTTGTTGTTCCGGTAAAAACAACAGTATCGCCGTTACCAGAACTATTAACTACATTATCTGAGCTGTCCATGATCTGAAAGAAATTATTATTGGAAAATATATTTACCCAGGTATTTCCATGATCAAGAGATATTTCAATTTTACCAAAGTCATTCAGTGTATCGCTATCCATTTTGTAATAAAAATATAAAAATGCAGCATGAAATTTATTCCCAAAATCTCCGGGAGTACCAAGATAAAATATTGATGTATTGTTTGCCGGATAAGGATTCTGCAGACCAGTAACTATTGCATTCGGAACAGAATGAGCGGAGGTGAAAATTGTTTTATCAGGTTGACCTATTTGCCATATATTATCCGGCAATGTCGAATCAATATGAATTCTGAAAAGGTTGACACTGTCATCAAAGTTAATATGACCAGGAAACTGTGTAAATCCACTGATTACGATAAATATGAAAAAATTAGAAAGGAAAAATATTTTCATAATATCACGCTTTTTAAATCTTTTTTGCACCTTAATCCCCGCTGGCTGCGCTTGTCATGCAATGTATTAGAACAATTTATATGTTTCCTGAATCCTGATATTACTTATAAAAGTACTTTTTAAAGTCACTTCGACATGATTTATAATTGTCTGTATTTTCCCCGGTTGGAATTACAATTTTAATGCTTTCCATAATGGAGCCAATCCCAAATCCTGTTAATTTGTTGACCAAGGCATGTTATGCACTATTGATTTTTTTTAATCAACTAATGCTTAATGAGCTTAAAATTGTGGACAGTATTTAATGAGGTAATCTTTAAAAAATACATTCCGGATGAGAGTTTATTTAAATTTATTAGAGTATTTTTATCACTGATTGGGCATTTGATAATCTCATTGCCTTGAAGATCAAGAATACTGAGACTGCTTTCAGGATATTTTTCAGTTGATGCAATATTAAGATTTGTTGATACCGGATTCGGGTAAATCGAAAATAATTCTGAAATTCTCTTGTAATCTACGGATAGGGCATTACAGATGGTATCAATCCGTCCCTCACTGTTGCAGCCGGGAGCATTATCATGAATTTCAATTAACATATAGGGTATAGAAAGGAAGTCACAAATGCTTTTGATGGCGCAGGTTGATAAATTCGGGTTGTTAAAAATATGTAAACTGTGGATCGATTCAGCCTTAATAGAATCAAGACCGTGAAGCGTAGCGAGTGCATTGTTATTGGAAAAATAAAGTTCTCCTCCAATTGAAGTCAGATTCTCAAAACCACCAAGGTCAGATAATATGGGATTACCCCAAATTCCGATATCTCCGCCAGTAGAGACCAGCGATCTCAAGCCATTCACAGAAGTCAGACTAATATTAGAATTAATTTGAATATTTCCGCCGGCAGAACTAAGAGAATCCATGCCCGTAAGGTTTGGAAGAACATTGTTCGAATCGATAACCAGGTTTCCACCTATGGAGGTTAGTCTCAATAATCCTGTCAGACTATTAAGGCCACTATTTAAGAGAATCTCCAGTTGTCCGCCAACAGATTCAAGATTTTCAAGCCCGGCCAGGTTTGTCAATGAATCGTTACGAAAAATTACCAGTTGTCCACCGATAGTTGTTATGGCGTTGATTCCATACAAGTTCTTGATATTGCTTCCATTGATAATCACATTACCTTCTATTCCGGTACAGTTGGGATAGTTGGTCGGAAAGTTGTCGATCTGGGATTGTGCGTTGAATATTATACCGTTTGGCAAACAAGGCTGGGACAAGGACGTAAAAGACATGCCTAATCCGATTAAAAAAATGAATAGTTTTTTCATGGTCTTATTTTTTTATTTTTCAATTCATTGATAGACAAAATTAGATTTTTTCGCGATGCTGTGCGCTGGTTATTCTTTCTATTTTACTACAAAGTTATAACAACCTTGCCTTTTTTGTGTCCATTATCTATATACCGGTGAGCATCGGCCATTTGCTCAAGCAGATAGCATTTGTCAATGACCGGTTTTATCTTTCCCGCCTCAGCCAGCTCCTTAAGTAAAACTAAAACTTCAATAACATCTTCAGGATGTGTCTTAGGTGTTTCATCATCGACTGACATGTATTTCCCATTGGGAGTCAGTGCTTTTTTGCATTGAACCTTAAGTTTTGAACTTTTTCTCTTTCTAACGGCATCAAAGATAAAATTATAAAGGTCTTCTTTAACCGTAAAATCATCTTTTGTGTAATCAAATAAGAATCATTGATTTTCTCATAATGACCTTTTTTGAATATGGTTGGTAACTATCAGCCGGCAGCCGCTTTAAGGGCATTAGCAGACTTATCTTCGGGTTTTGTAATCATGTTTATAAGGTTCAACAAAGGTGAAGATGAGGCATAACACCCCGCCTTATGTTGTTATTCATTACAATTTTAACTGAGTTTCCGTTGTCAGCTTTTCTTTATAAGGAAATTTTTTTTCAAATTCAATTAAATCTTCGGGATGAGTCCCAAAAGACTCATCTTCAAAAAATCTGCCCTTTACATCAGCTAATCCGTTGTTTTTCAATTCTAACACCATAAATGGTTCAAAATTCTGACAATCTTTCGTTGTTATGCCATACTCTTTTGCGTTTCTAAATCCAAAACGATGATAATAATCTGGATTTCCAAAAAGAATCATTCCCGAAAAACCTAATTCTTTAGCTGCTATAATTGAATTATTCATGAGTTTTGAACCTGTTCCTTTCTTTTGAAAACCTGGCAATACTGATAAAGGTCCTACACACAAAATTTCATGTTCATAATTTAGCGAATCTATAACTTTAGCTTTTGTAGAAATAATGTGTCCAATAATTTCATTTTCAAAAATTGCGACAAGGTCAAGTTCGCTGACATAACTCTTACTTTTTCTAATATTGTGCAAAATCAGATGTTCATCGCACCCTGGTTTATAAAGATTCCAAAATGCCTCCCGGGTATTGTTTTCTGTCTGGAAAAAATCTTTCTCCGTTGTTCTTTGAACAAGTACTTCCATAATCGTTCTAACCTTTTTACTTTACTTTGTACAATGTTGTTTAACGCCCTGAAGGCTTATTATGTGGCGTTTATATCTTATAAATTTTATTAAAGTGCAACTCCAAAATTCAGAGTAAAATTAATAGTCACATGCTTTTCATGCAGCTCTTCCCGCCGGGGCGGATTGATATTATGTATCGGGGAGGGACCAGAGGCTTCTCCTGCGATAATCATGTTATGATTTACAAACATTATTCCCGGTCCCAAATTAATATCAAGAAAGAGATGATGAAAAATAAATCTATATCCAAAATCGACAAAAACACCAAAAATATTTACCTTATCAAGTTGTTTTCTATATACCCAATAATAATCGTCAGCCTGAGTATCCCATGCATAACGACCGGTCGAATCTATTTTCATATATCTGTAAACTCCCTTAAGTGAAACATAGACCAGCCCTGTATGCTTCACGTTTTTTGGTTTTGTCAAGTATACATTTACTTGAGGAACAATAAAAAGGCCTGAATAATACCCCAGGGAACCGTAATTTGTAGGTCCTGCAATAAACCAATTACTGTACTCTTTTTTATTTGGATAAATATACCCGGTTGTAATGCCATAACCTATACATCCTGGCTTATATTCATAGGTAATTCCAGCTTGCTGAAAAAGAAAAATATTCAATGGATTTACTGATATATAATGCTTGGGTAAATAGGCTCCTTTTTGCACATCGCTTTTCTGTCCATATATAAATAAGGGACCAGAAATAATCAGGATAAATAAAATAGTTGTTCTCATAAATTTTCTTTTAAATGTCACATAACTATCCGCCTGCAGCCGCAGTCCAGAGTTCCGGGAATTGAGGCTGCCGGCTTGTGTGTGCCCTGCATACGCATCATACAGGGCACACTTGCTGTAAGCTGTAGAAAAAGTTTAAATATACAAATAAACTTTACCAAGCAAACAACAGGTGTGCAAATTTTCCAGAGGGTGACAACCACCATCATCCTTAAACGCTTGCAAAAGCAATCCAATGTGGCTTTCCTTGAGTACTATCTTACAATGCGTTGTTGATGAATGAACTGCCGTGTAGGAGACTCCTGCGCACGGTGGTGTGAGAAGTGCACTCTGTTCCCGAGCCATGGGGGAGCGGAGCCGCCTACTCGATTGGCGGGCGTTTATTTCTTTTTAAAAATCATTACGTCTTCAAAAAAGTCTTTCTTGTCAATATTTTCCTCAAAGTATTTGTAAAGTTTCGACTCTGTGTCAAATTGTGTTTTATTAAAGTTGTCTGATACATATGCGATTTTTAATTTGTCACCATTTAAATCATATTTAAAAAAGGTGTATTTAAAATCTCCGACTACTTCATTGATGTTAACAATTTTATAATTTTTAATTCTTGTAATAAACCCTCTTAATAAAGTCATCGATCTTTTTGAACTCGATTTAGTCTCGTTGTACTCAATCAAATACTCTGTCAAATTAAAATTATGAATATTAATGTTCATTGTATCAGTTTTATTATTGTTGTCAACAGAGTACCATTCACCAATCAATGAAGTGTCAATTTTTGCATTCTTCGAGTCACATAATGCAACTCTCGATTCATAAGGACAACCTGTCAAAATAAGTAAAACAAGTCCCATGAAAATTATTGATAAACCTTTTTTCATATTTGTTTTTTAAATGCTGACTAACGGTAATATTATTTTAATGTAATTCAATTCCTGAAATATTTTCTTTCATTTCTTACTCCCTTCATTTTACCCGTAAGCGACTGAATTAAATTACGTTTGAGGTAAGGTGGTAAATGCCAACCAACGCCTTGTCGCTAAACGCAGCAAAGGCAGCGCCTTTGAGAGCAACATTATGTTAGCTTTGTTGCGGTTAGCGGCTCGTTAGACAGCGTGTTATTTCATTTGACCTGCTCTTATAGATTGATTGTCGGCATAATTAATAGCTTGACTGATTATATTAAGCGTATCGCAGTTCTTAGATAAATCAATTTTAATCCAACCAAAATGATAAAATAAAATCCCGGATGGGAAAGAACATAGTTTAAATCCTAAATACTTTTCCCCTTTACCTGCAAAGTTGGCGAGATTTATATTTTTAATTGCACCCCAGGTATTCCCACTGGAAATCAATTCATTTTCATTAAACAAATGTGTATAATTTGAAGAATCAAGAACAAGAGTATTAAAGCCGTCACATAAATTTAATGAAGTATTTTCAGTAAGTTGTGCATTGAATTTCGTTGGAGAATAACTTGATATTTCAAAAATTATCGCTTTACAAAAACCGCTAATGGAGTCTTCTCCAACTCCAATTATTGATTTATTGATCTGAGTTAAAATAATATCAGCATTTTGCTGATTTTCAGTTTTGTTTTTCTTACAACTTATTCCGATTAATAAAATCAGAATTAAGGAAAATTGAAATGTTGTTTTCATTTGTTTGAAGTTAATATTTTTCCGGGTTGAGTTAAAGAAATTTAATGGTTAATGTCAAATAATAGACTATCAATTTATCAAGTTGAAAACCTCGGGTATTTTCCAAACTTTTACCTTTTTATCAATAGATCCACTTACCAGATATTTATAATCATGACTGAAAGCAATGGATATTATCGGCTGAAAATGGCCAGTAAATGTATACTTAAGCTCTCCTGTTTCAATATCCCAAATTTTAATATCTGCATCATGAGAGCAACTAAATAGATATTTCATGTTTGGACTGAATTTAAAGTCATAAACCCAATTCTCATGTCCTTTAAAAGTTCTTACCAATACAGACTGCTTAACATTAATTAGGTAGCAATAATAATTATAGAAATCATTGACCACGATATATTCTCCATCCGGCGAGAAACAAGCAGTTATCACATTAGTGAAGTTAAGTTTTATGCTCCTACTTTTCCCGGAATCAAGGTTTAATATAATTATACCAGGATTATCCTTCTTTTCATAAATAGCACTAATCACAACATTTTTCCCATCTGGGCTGAACCCTGCTATCGAGTTATGTTGGCATTTAACATCAATGGATCTTATTATTTTACCTGTGGAAATTTCCCATAATTTCGTCGTCAGATCCTGGCAACTGCTAAGCAGATACTTATCATCGGGGCTGAAGCAGACTGAGGATACAAATCCTGTATGACCGATTAGACTTTTAACAATTTTTCTCCTTTTGACATCCCAGATTTGTATACTGCCGTTGCGTGATGCAGCTGCGATATACTGTCCGTCATGACTGTAACATATCCTTGATATATACCCGTTATGATAGACGAATGTTTTGACCAGTTTCCCGGTAGTGAAATCTAATAATCTAAAAATCCCATTTTTGTTCTGAACACAACAGGCAATATATTTTCCATCCGGACTAACATCAACACTCAAAACCCGATCTTTTTGCTTATATGTTTTACACTCCTGTGCAATAACATTGCTGAAACAAACACCAAGCAGGGACAGTAAAAGTAGTCTAGAGATCATTATAAATATTTTGCCGCAAACGCTCGCCAGAAACCGCAGCAAAAGTAAATCCTTTGCTAGGCAACATTGCGGTAGTTTTGTTGCTGTTGCTGGTTCGGTATAGGGCGTTTTATTTTTTCTTTATTATAGATTCATATATTGAAATCCATTCTGTTACACTTATTTTGCTAATCAATTTTCCAATGAGTTCAAAAGGAATTTCTTTTGGATCTTTGAAACGAACACAACCTTTTCCCATATCTAACTTTTTTTTACTGTATTTGGGATATTCATTGACAAACCAATCAAGGAGTTTTTTATTTGCATATAGACCTAAATGGTGTAAAGCAATATAATTTTTTTGAGAAGCAATATTTACAAATGGTAAAGGTTGCTTTGGATCAGCTTGATATCCATCAGGATAAATAGAAAAAGGAACCACATAACCGATCATTCCATAATTGATTGTTTCAGAAAATCCCTTTGGTAGATTTTCAAGAATAACATTTCGCAGCATCTCAAATGAATTCCTTCTATCAAGTGGAATTTGTTCTATGTATTGTTCAGGTGTTTTGACATTGATTTTCATGGATGTTTCTTTTCAATTTAAATAAAATGTCCTATAATGCCTGCCCGTTAGGGCACGTTAATATTATTTTTAGTTATCAAACCTTTTTCAAAATGAATTAAAATTATCTCCCTTTTTTGTGTGTTCCACTTTTCATAGAGATATTGATGCCTGTCTTTTTTAAAAATTTTATTGACAGTGCCACCTTTTGGATAAAGATCATATTTAACTAAATCTGCAGTATACCATGATGCAAAAATCATTTTATCAGTGGTATAATACCTTTCATTGTTTTCATTGAAATAATTAAAAATGTTTTTTTCTCTTGAAAGATTGCTTAATCCATGTTCACAAGAGAGAATTTTAATTAAAAAAAGTGAATCATTCCTAATTAGCCATATTGCTATATATCCTCTCCAACAACCTGTATTCGGAGAAGTGACATTTCCATATTTAAATGGAGCAACACTTAACTTAAGTTTCTCAAGGGGAAAAGATTTTAAATATATCGTATCACGACCAATAATTAAAAGATCGCAGAACTGCTCTGTTGAAAAGCATTTAGTTACTAAAGTGAAAAAAACAAATAAAAGTAGTATCTTCTTCATATTAATGTGACCTAACGCTCGTTGGCTGCTTTGCTTTATTTATTTACTTTCAGGCTAATTTTAAGCCCCTTTTTATTTGTGATCTCTATAATGTATAGCCCGAATGACCAATTTTTTGTAGAAATAAAATACTCATCTGTGTTTAAATTCGGTATACTTTTTAAAAGTCTCCCTTCAATTGAAAAGATTTTTAATTCTTTAATTATATCATTGTCGGATTCGATGCAGATTTCGTCGGAATTGATTCTCTTAATGATAAATTCAGAAATATCCTTAGTGATAGATTTTACTTCTGTCATAAAGGAATAGCAAGGTGACCACCAATAATTAGTAAAACAGTATATGCCACAAGAACCTACATATGATTGAACACCTATATCAATATATGAACATATCAGGCAGTGGTATGAAGACATGGATGGGTTATAAGTGGGATCATATAAATAAACAGGCCCATAAGTACTTCCAACCCCTTCAATCCAATATAAATCTGGGTTATAAGTTGTATCAGTTGTTGACAGTTTGATTCGTTTCCTTAATCCCAATGGAGTGTTAATACTATCAATTACTAATACTGTATAAAGAACAGGGCTAGCCGAATAATAGTTGGCAGTTATTTGCATGCCTACTGAAAGTGAAAAATCATACAATAGTGTTTCAGTATTACTGCCTGGTAATATTACCCATACTTTTTGTAAAATAGTATCTTCCCTTAACAGAAAAAGCTCAAACAATGGAAATTTTGAAAGTTTTGTATAATGAATATTATCTAATATGGTATCACCATTATTATAGTACGGAGTTTGAGCCTCTGCAAGGTTCCAAGCTTCCTCTTCACACCACCCTACATTTTTAAGAATCGGATGGTAATTTTGGTTATAACCAATTACAGTTGCTAATAAAATAATAATCAATAATACCGACCTTTTCATAGCTTATAGGGTATAGGTTTAATAAAGCATTGCGGCTTGTTATGGCAGGTTAAATTATTGTATTATCTTTTGATAGGAAACAACATCTAAAATTTTATTGAACTTTTCTCCTATTTGTTTAAAATGACCACATTTTTCATATCCATTTATTTCAAATAATTTTATACTGTTTTCATTATCACCGGAAATTATCCCTATTAATACTGATATGCCAATATCCTGTGCAACTTTTTCAAGAAAAGGTAATACTGTATTTCCAATTCCTTTTCCTGTATATTCAGTCTTTAAATATATTGATATTTCAGCGGTTCTATCATATGCTTGACGTTTCTTGTATTGAGAGATGTAACAAAATCCGCAACATTCATTTTCTGCCTTAATCAAGAAAGATTTATACTTTTTATTCTGAAAAGGAATAAACTCCTTCAATTCTTTAATAGTGATTTTTTCTGTATAATAAGTCGAAGTCGAATTTTCGATATAATAATCATAAATCTCTTTGATTATTTCAAAATCTTGTTCTGTAATATCGACAAATTCAATTTTCATTTTTTGTGATGATAAAAAGTTCTTTTATAATTTTAATTGGCCATAACGTCCGGCATGCAGCCGCAGCAATGATAATCGTTTGCTATGCCCGTCAATGCTGGTTTTGTTGCGGTTGCAAATTCGTTGGTGGCAGTGCTAACTTTTTCATTTGGGATATGATTTGTTAAGATTTGTATTTGAAAACTCAATCCTGCCTGATAAACTTGCCTAGGTACACCTGCCTATCTCCGACGACTTTTACTATATAAATTCCATTTTGCAGATTACTAACATCAAGAGTGCTGTTTTTATTTGTGATTTCTTGTTGGAGCATAAGCATGCCTTTGAGATTAAATACTGATAGTGAGCCTCTGTCAACAGTTTCAACAGTAAGGTATTTATTTGTTGGATTTGGATATAAATTTAGTAAATTTGAAATAGGATAATTTTCATCGCAATTAAGTGGAACGCCACCATCATCGGTTTTTAAGATTATCCCCCCACCAACCGCTATATAACCAGTATTAACATCGGTAAAGTAAACTGAATTTAAAGAATGTTCAACACCACTTGTTTGATTATACCAGGTTGTGCCCGCATTGGTTGTTTTTAGGATATGTCCCCAGGCACCCACAACGTAGCCAGTATCGGCATCCGGAAAGTATACCGAATAGTAAAAGTCCTCATATGGGCCGAGGTATGCAGTATCCCAGGTTATGCCTGCATCAATTGTTTTGAAAATAACCCCTTTACCCTCTTCAGATTGACCTGCTGCATATCCCGTATAAGGATCGGTAAAAAAGACAGACCCTAAACTGGGCGTTATTCCGATTGCCATCGGATTCCAGGTTGCACCTCCATCGGTTGTTCGTAGGTTTGTTACCCTGTCACCCACTACATACCCCGTGTTGGGATAGGTAAAGAATACTGATGATATATCATAATTAGGAACATTGTACAAATTTGTCCAATTAATTCCTCCATCTATTGTTTTTAAAATAATACCATTGTTGCCCACTGCATAAACAGTATATGCATCGGTAGCATAAACTTCATTGATAGTATTTGTCGTTCCGCTTGACAAAGCAGACCAGTGAATGCCTGCATCAATTGTTTTCAAGATTGTTCCGTCGGAGCCTGCAACATATCCTGTGTCAGCTTCGGGAAAGTAAACTGAGTATAGAAACGCACTTGTTCCACTATTTAGGGTGGTCCAGGTTATGCCGGCATTCGTTGTTTTTAATATGGTTCCATACATACCTACCAAATACCCTGTATCGGGATCTGTGAAGAAAACAGACGATAATGCAACATTTGTTCCAACTGGCAAACTATACCAACCTGTATCTACATTAGGGATTTCAAAGTTAGTTCGTTTGTTAGTATTTGTAGATAAATCGTGGGTATTGGTGGAGAATACAGAGTTTATTTGATGATTAGTGTCTGAAAGAATCGGCAACCCATTTGCGATTGCGCAATTCCCGAGGAACATTGCAATCAAGATGGTACTAATCTGTTTCATAACCTTGTGTATTTAAATTAATTTTGTCTAATGGAATAGGATGATTGGAACTCATACTCAGGATTTTGTTTGATTTCATTTTCTTAGTTTGTTTTTATCATTGCCACCAATGCGTGCAGCCGCATTGCGGGTTCTAGCAGATTTTATCTTTGCTTTTTGTTTCCATTTTATTAGCCATAACTACTTTCCTTACCGACAAACCCCGCATTGAGGCTGCATGCTTGTTAGGCTGCGTTAATTCTATATCTCTTAATAGACTTGAACACCTCGTTCTTTTCAGACAAAGCCTCTTCCAAATCATAATCATCTTGAAGACCCATCCAGAATTTAGCAGAATTACCAAAATAATTACTTAGTCTCAAAGCAGTATCTGCTGTGATTCTTCTTCTCCCTTTGATGATTTCACTAATCCTGGTTTGAGGAATTTTAATATCGTTTGACAACCTGTATGCAGATATATTCATTGGAACTAAAAATTCTTCCAATAAAACCTCTCCCGGATGTATGTTTTGCAAATTTTCCATAATTCATTTATTTATGATAGTCAATAATTTCAACCTCAATTGAATGCCCATTTTGCCATTTAAAAATAATTCGCCATTGGTCATTAATTCTGATGCTATGATACTCTTTTCGGTTCCCTGAGAGTTTCTCCAATCTGTTAGAAGGAGGTATCCTTAGATCAATAATTGAAACAGAATTATTTATCATTCTAAGTTTTCTTCTTCCAATTTGTTGAATCTCAAATGGAATTTTTGTAGATCGGATTCCTCCCCAAATTTTCTCAGTTTCATTTGAGCCAAATGATTTGATCATACTATCGGATTACGATACTAACGCCAAAGGTAAGTATATTTTATAGGGAATGCAAGTTTTGTTAATAAAATTAATGCAGCCTAACGCCCCGCGGACAGCCGCAGTGCTGGTTCTAGCAGATTTTATCTTTGCCGATTGTTTCTATTTTATTAGTCATAATCAACTTTCCTTACCTACAAACCCCGCATTGAGGCTGCGGGCTCGTTAGCGGGTGTTATTCTATCTTTTCATGCTCTAAATACTGAATCCATAGTTTTTCCAAGGCGTTTTTTGATAAACCATATATAATTTCAGTATTTTCAGGCTCCTTTATCAGTAAAACCAATTTATCAATACCATATGTAACAATCAGGAATTCAACTATCGTTGCAGAGAATGCATAACCATTCATTTTGCCAAATTCCAGATCCGATGCTGTATCAAGTTCCGTCCATGTTGGCGGTGCTTTTTCCAACAAACTTGATTTTACATATTTTCGAGTATGGTCATTTATCTGACCTGCTTCATACTGAGCATATCCTTCACTAAGCCATTTTGGTAATGCAGCTATCCCTTTATCTCCCACTGCATAATAAACCGCCATATGCACAAATTCATGGACAATCACCTGCAAAAGAGATTCATAGGTGTGAACTGTCCCCGGATTCAATGGTGATACCATCATTAAGTCATCACCATGGCATGTTCCAACAACCCAGTCAGGTGCATCTGGCTGATTTATTGCGACATGAAAGGCCTTAACATTTGGAAAGACTTTCACATTGGTTTTTTTGTCAATTTGTATTCCTAAATGGTTCGTAATTCTGGAGTAGTTATTCTCTAAAGTTATTGCCAGTGAATCTAAAACTTTAATGTCACCATTGGTTGAATAAAAATTGAAATGCTGACTTTCTTTAGCTAAATTCAGTGAGTCGATATTTTGTCCGATTAATTTCGGTATTGTTAAAAGCACAAAAATTCCTATTGAAAGTCTATGCAAAACTACATGGCTTATTTTCATCCTCATGGTTTTATTGTTTTGTTAGTTCGTTATGATTATTAGATATTCCTATGACGGTCAATAGCATTAATACCCGCTAACGTCCTGCAGGCAGCCGCTTTGCGGGGTTTAGCAGAGTTTATATTTGAATTTCGTTCTCACGTTCATTAGCCACAACCAGTTTGTTTTACCACGATACCCCGCATTGCTCGGCTGCATACTCGTTGGCGGCAGCAATAGCTATTGTTTTACTTTATACCTCAATAATGAAAATGATTTGTTAATCTTCCAATATGGAAGCAACTCATAGTATTTAACGATACCGACATTTTTGGCAAAGTATATTTTTCTAATGTGCAAATCAGGGTTTGTTAGTGAACTATCTATGGTTATAAATTCAGAGTAAAGTAGATTCTTATAGGGTATCTTATTAATAGTGTCGGATTTTATGAAATAATAATAGAATATTCCCCCTTTTGTACAAGGTGGTATTATTTTTTGACCCGGAGAATAATTGGGATTATATGCAACGGGGCCATTTTGGTAATATACTCCAGGAATATTATCGAGATTTCCTGAAACATTATAATAATTTTCTCCACCACAGGGATCATACCCAAAAATAATACTAGAATTTATGAAAATACTTCTATAAAACATCCCTATCACTTCTCTTGTATAACCTGAATGAGCTTCTTCTTTTAATACATGAGAAAAAATTTCTACAGATGTAGTATCTATCGACTTTGTTGAATCATCCTGATAAATCCAATAAGATCCTTGCTGATATGCAAACCAGGCTTTCATATCATCCGAAATTGAATAATGGCGATCAGGTTTGCAGGAATACAGACCGAGAAGGAAGAATAGTAAAATTGAAAAACCAATTTTCATTGCATTTTATTTTTGTTGCCGCCAACGCCAGTCCGTCTCAAAACTCAGTTTATAGCTTCAAATATTCGACCAGGAGTCCGAGTGAAAGTCCAAATATTCGATTCTCCATGAGATAATTTTAGTTTTTAGACAGTCTGACGCTCGGCGGACAGCCGCATTGCGGGCGTTAGCAGAGTTTATCTTAAAGATTCGTTATCATTTTCATTAGATTCAACTACTTTCCTTACCGACTTGTGCCCGCATTGGCGGCTGCCCGCTCGTTATGTGCAGTTTTAATATATAAACCATTTTTGTGCTGTTGATACTTTTTTATACTTTTTCGGCAATATAAATGATAGAACTGAATCTAAAATGATTTTATTTATCACAAAAAGAATGACATAAATTCTTATAAATTGAGTAGTTGGGAAAGATTCATCATCTAATAATTCAATCGTCAATAGTGTTTTGCCAGGGATATCTATTAAATACAGTGTTACAATTAAGTTTACAATGAAAGTCAGAAGTACAATAGGCCAAGAAAAATTATTATTGATAATATAAAAAATCAAGAAAAGCACAAAAAGCACGAGGGGTGTTCCAAAACTAAAAATCCTATAATTATTCAGTGATATTAAAATCGAAATCAATATTAAAATAATACCTGTTGTAAAGTTTATTAGTAGCCGTTTCATTTTATTAAAATTGCACATAACGGTGGGCCGCTAAACGCAGCAAAGGTAAAATGTATCACAAAGATATAATCCGTTGGCATTATTGCGTTTAGCGGCATGTTAGGCAAAGTGTAAAAATTATTTCACTTTTCTGTCTAAGTACCAAATATTACCATAATTTGTTTTAAAACCACAGAATCCCTCTTCAATTGAATAATACGCAATAGAGAACCACTCTGGATTTATACCTTCTACATTAATGGCATAAAGTTCATAAACATTTGTGTATGTTCGAGGTCCAATCATTATATGCAAGTGTTTTGCGACAATAGTATCAAATTTTTTGGAGTAATTGAATATTGAATCGTTATCAAATAAATAAGAACCATAAAAACCTGAAATGCTAACAGTGGGACTAAAAATTTCCAAAAAAATTGATTTTTCAGAAGTAGGATTATTGAAGGAAAAATCAAAACCTAATGTAATTCCAAGATAAGGAGAAAAAGCACCTGAATTAGTATAGAAATCTGTTTGATTAGTTTCCTTACTATAATAATTCCCAGGACAAGTATGATTATAGTCGGCGTCGGGATTTTGATGATAAGTAGAGGAATATGTATCTCTTTTTCCTTGGGGAAAAACAATTGAATCACCTGTAAGATTCTTGAAAACTAACAACTCATTTGGAGTATATGGATTGATGCTTAAGTCCTCTGTTGTGAATTTCAGATTAGACAGTTCATTTTGAGTGCATTTCTTACAACTGGAAAAGTAAACGAAGAAGATCATGCATAATGGGATACAAGAGATCGATTTTTTCATAATGTTTTACATTTTGCATAACGTCTCGTAGGCAACCGAAGCAAAGATAAATCTTCGATAAGCACTGTTAAAGTTAGCATTGTTTTGGTTGCCTGCATGTTAGCAGCCGCTTATTTATAAGATATCAATACTCTTACCCTATAAGTGCCTTGCCCATTAATTTTAAATAACCTGACAAACGAATTTTCATTTTCCCAAATGACGGATTCTCTTGTCCAAATATTATTAGGAGTTCCCATTTCTTCTTTCAGGTACAGACCTTTTCTATTCAATTGTTTCGTAATGTTCTTTTGGTTCTTATTGAAAGTATTCTTAAGTTGTTTAGTCAACTTTTGGGTGAAATCCCAATTATATTCAATCAATCTGACAATACTATCTTGTTTTGAATAATAACAACTTGTTTCAAGAACTATGCGACCATTCTTTTGGAGAAACACTTTTGGATTCTCCAAATCAAATAAATAGGTATTAGGGAAATAGTTACTATCAATGCTAATCGTATAATTATATTCCTTTTGAATACCACCTAATGACCTTTCGATTGAATCAAATTTATGTAATAAAGGTCTTGAAAATTGAAAATTTAGATTCTGTCCGAAAAGTGAGACACTGATTATTAAAAGACTGAAAAATGCTATAAAGTGTTTCATAATAAGTGGCTGCTAACGTCCTGCAGGCAGCCGCTTTGCGGGTTTTAGCAGATTTTATCTTTGCTTTTTGTTTCCATTTTAGTAGCCAGAATCAACTTTCCTAATCGACAAACCCCGCATTGAGGCTGCCTGCTTGTTAGCAGTTGTTTTTTCATCTGAATTGCTTGATCC
>Ga0182027_10001660_pt1 | contig 36822 bp, 23 predicted proteins | sample 712E1DmetaG_FD_121300 | JGI IMG/M metagenome (GOLD analysis project Ga0182027, IMG submission 121300) | Permafrost microbial communities from Stordalen Mire, Sweden - 712E1D metaG (Illumina Assembly) | ecosystem: Environmental > Terrestrial > Soil > Wetlands > Permafrost | place: Sweden...
ACGACCCGGCGCTTCTGCGCCACGAGGATGAGATCCTGGTTGCCCATCAGCTTCGCCACTGCCGCCACCATCTCCGGGGTCAGCCCCGGGCCGAGCGCCGCGAGCCTATCGCCGTCTGTCTCGTAACGCAGCAGCCAGCCGGGATACGCCGGCGCGTGGGGCAAACCCGGAAAGGCACGACCGATGCCAACAGCGAACCCCAGCGGCCTTCATTAGGGAGTTACAACCAATGGCGCTCCCGAACTACTGGTGGCGGATTTTCCTGGGTTGTAAAGCGCTCGAAGCTCCGCAATAAGTCGCTGAAGGCAGGCTCGCACCCCGGAATTCTCCGGAGCTGGCCTGGCCGGAATAAACCCAGGTCAAGAAAGGGAGTCATCATGCCCAAGGCCAAGGTTATCTCGTTGGTCAACATGAAGGGCGGCGTCGGCAAGACCACGTGCGCCGTCAATCTGGCCGCGTACTTTGCGCGCGACCACCAGAAGAAAGTGCTGCTCGTCGACCTCGACCCGCAGACCAATACCTCGCTCAGCCTCATGGCCGAGGACACCTGGGAAAAGTGGGCCGACGAGCGCGGCACGATGGCCGACTTGCTCGAAGTCGAGAGCCGACGCAAGCAGGGCGACCCCGTGAAACTCGCGGATTGCATCGTGCACGGCGTGCGGCCCGAACTGCCCACGCTCGACCTGCTGCCGAGCCACCTCAAATTGACTTTCCTGGATCTCGATCTCGCCGCGCGCCCAGGTCGCGAGCGCATCTTCGCGCGCAAGCTCGAGAAGGTCCTGCCCGACTACGACCTCGTGATCTGCGACTGCCCGCCGAACCTTCAGACCGCCACCCAGAACGCCCTCTACGCGAGCGATTATTACATCGTGCCGATGCAGCCCGATTTCCTCTCGTCGATCGGACTCGGTCTGCTCCAGGACCGCCTTGCCTACCTGCGCAAAGAACTCGAGTTTCGCATCAGCTGCCTCGGCATCGTTTTTTCGCGCGTGCGGCGCCACATCGTCTTCCACCAGGAAACGATGGCTCGACTTCCGAAGGCGCCGGAATTCCGCAGGCTGCATTTCTTCCACACGGTGATCCCGGAAAACATCACGTTGAGTGAAGCGCCAATGGCCGCAAAGCCCGTCGTGCTCTTCGACAGCGCCGCGCCTGGCGCCGAGGCGTTCCGGGAGCTGGCAACCGAAGTTCTCGCGCGCTTGGACGGCAGATAGGAATCAGATTTTCGCCAGATTCGGAAACTGATTTTGGTGATCTGGTGGTCGATGTAGCGTGGTGCTTCATCTCGGGCTCAACTTTTCTCTGACGATGCCGATAACGCTGCCTTCCCTGACCGCGACGCGTTGGATCACCTTTAAGGGTTCCGGGCGCACGCAGCCTGCGCTGATTGGTTGCGATCTCCCCGGTGTCGGCGAAGTCGAATGCGTCGTGAAGCTGGGCGGGCACAGGGAGTCTGCACCGCATCAGCCGGTGTGCGAACTCGTGGCGGCGTTGCTGGCCGTCGATCTGGGGCTGCCCATGGCAGATCCTTTGCTCGTGGAAATCACCCCGGACTTCGCCAACCATGCCGTCCCGGCGGCGAATGTGGCGGCGCGCACGCGTTGCCAGCAGTCACCCTCATGAATACCGCCTACACCTACACGCTTCTCCGCTACGTCCACGATGTCGTGTCCGGCGAGTTCGCCAATGTCGGCGTCGTCCTGCTGGCACCTGATGCACGCTACGCGGGCGCCATCTGTCGCGATACCCACGGGCGCATCAGTCAGATGTTTCCCGACATGAACCGGGACGGCTTCAAATCGCTGATGCGCTACATCGAAAGCCGGATCGAGGCGATGGGGGAGCGCCTTCGCGGTGAACTACCTCTGGAGGAGATTCCGGCCGACGCTGGCGCGCTCGCGCGCTCGGTTTTGCCGCATGACGACAGCTCGCTGCAGTGGGGTCCAGTCGGCGGCGGGTTTTGCGACGACCCGGCCCAGAAATTGGAGGATCTCTTCGTCCGCTACGTCACGCGGTACGACGAGAAGAGCGCCGTGAAGACCCGCACCGACGACGAGGTCTGGTCGCGGTTCAAGCGCGCGCTCGATGAGAAGCATGTCACCAGCCGCCTGCAGCCGAAGAAGATCAGCGTTGCCGACGACGAAGTGGAGTTTGCCCGCGCCTATAAAAACGAGCAGTGGCACTGCATCGAAGCCCTGTCGCTTGATCTGGCACTCGCCGAGAGCATCAAGGACAAGGCGCACCGCTGGCTCGGTCAGATAACCAGTGTCCAGAAAGCAGAGCCGTTCCGCGTCTATTTTCTTGTCGGAGCCCCCCAGGCACCTGAATTGCGAGAGAGCTACGAAAACGCACTCAAGATTCTGGCCAAGGTCCCCGTCCCGCACGAGATCGTGCCCGAAGAGGCGGCCTTTGGTTTCGCCAATCGAATGGGCGACATGGTCGCGGAGCACGAGCGGCTTTCGAGCTGAAGCGTGTTGGGATGGTCTGATTCGACGCCGCGCCTGCGCCGAAGTTCAACATCCTCCGCCGAACCCGGCGAAATCATCGTTTCTGACCCAAATGGCGAACGCCATTTGTCAGGATTCTGGCCGGCTTTTGCGGCCAGAATCCTACGCCGTCAATTCGTCGTAGACCGTGCCGAGGATTCCGGGCAGGCGGTTCGGCGCCGGCACGTGAAAATCCGGGAACCCCGGAAGGTTGTCGAGCGCCGCTATCTGCTCCTTCGTCCTGCCGGCGGCGATTCCCTTCTGCACATGATCGAGCATCGCGGTCAGCAGGTCCCTCATGACAAACAGGTCGTCGCGCACGCCGGTAACGCCGAATTTCGCGATGCCGTGGCCGAAGATGTAGATCGCATCCGCCGGGAAACTCCGGTGCACCTCCTCCAGCCGCTGCACCCAGCCGCGCACGCTCGCCCCGCCGGGCCTGTCGACATACGGATAGAGCCGGTTGAAGACCAGGTCGCCCATGTGCACCACATTGGCCTTCTCGAACATCATCACCGCGTCTCCGTTGGTGTGCGCCGGCCCGAAATATTGCGCCGTGACCACCTCATCCCCGGCCTCATGCCGCCAAGCCTCCGCAAACGTCGTGTCGGCGAACACCTGGCTGTCGAGCGTGCCGCTCTTTTCGGCGGCGGCGAACTGCAGCTTCGGCACATTGGCCTGCGCCACGATGGTCCTGGTGGACGGTTTGAAGACCGGATTCCCGCTCGTGTGGTCGGCATGATGATGCGTGTTGAGAACCGCATCGAGCAGCCGCCGGTTCCGTCCCGGAAGCCCTGCCAGGCACACCGCCGCTGTATCCGGAAACTGGGTATCGATCACGACCAGCGCGGAGGGCGATGCCAGCCAGCCAATCGTGCCGCCGCGGCCGCTGAAGATCCCGACATTGCGGCGCAGGGGCCGAAATTCGGCGATCGGCGGACCGGCCGGAGCCGCCGCGGTCGAAGGCCTTGCGCCTGCCGCGTTCGCCCCGGTCGGAGCGGCCGGCGGACCGGAGCTTTGTGCGCGGACCAGAGACCGTGACAGCAGGCCGGCTGCAGCCAGTCCGGTCGAGCGAAGGAGGAACGTGCGGCGATTCATGGTGGAAGACCGAATCGTGATCATTCGGGCTCCCGGAAGCGAGCTTGTGTCTTCGCTAAAGCAACAACGGACGGGGCCGCTCGACGGGCCCGGCAGATCGCCCGCGAGCGGGCTTCCTACACCGATCACACGGCGAAATGATGCTCAGACGCACGGCGTCTTTCTGTAGGGGCGCAGACTCGCTGCGCCCAATTCCCAGGGCGCGACCAGATCGCGCCCCTACAACTCGGAAACGAGGAGGGCGAAGCCCGACACGTTCCTGGACCAATAAAGAATTGGCACCAGTCTCCTACTAAACCGCACTGCCTCGCCCTTCATGTATCCACCCTGCGCGAGATCTTCTGACGCCCGGTTCGGTTTTCCCCGTAACCTTTTCCCGTGCGACGGGTTTTCATCCTCGTCCAGCCATGTGCGTTATCCGCCGTGATCACCGACATCCAGTCACCATTGCATGTTCAACCGTGTCCGCCCATGGTTGATTACGTGCCGCCCTCCGTGGAATCCCTCTCCGACCACGAACTCATGATCGCCGTGCGCGCCGGCGAAATCGACAGGCTCGGCGAGCTCTTCGAACGGCATCATGGACCGCTCTACGGATTCTTCGTGCGCCACACCAACGACCGCACCGCGAGCGAGGACCTCGTGCAGCTCGTGTTCTACCGGATTCTCAAATACCGGCACACCTACCGCGACGAGGGCCGGTTCTCGGCGTGGATCTACCATCTCGCGCGCACCGTCGCCGCCGACCATTTCCGCAAGAACAGCACAGCGCCCCGCAACACCGATCCCGATGATCTGCAGGCGGTGCCCGACCAGGCGCCCCACGCGGCCGACCGGGCAGTCGCAGCCGACGACAACGAGCGCCTGAATGCGGCGCTGGCTGCGCTGGATCCCGAACAGCGCGAACTGCTCGTGCTCGCGCGATTCCAGCGCCTCAAGTACGAGGACATCGCACGGCTTTTCAACGTCTCCGCCGGAGCCGTGAAGGTCCGCGTCCACCGCGCGCTCAAGGACCTCCGCGACATCTATTTCAAACTCAGCCGGGGTCCGGCCATCTGACGTGACTACAGGACCACAGACTACGGACCACAAGACCACGGGACCACTGCCATCCGATCCGGCCAGCGTTTCGGCGACACGATGTCCCGGGCCGGGCTAGGCCCGCGCCTTCACGCCAGCATCCACCCTCACTTTCACTCTCACTTTCACTCTCACTTCCACCTTCACCCTCACTTTCCCTTTCCCTTTCACTCTCACTTTCACTTTCACTTTCACTTTTCCCCCTTCCGCCATGAACTGCCAACGCGTCCAGGAAAGTTTTCTCGACTACCAGGATGGCCTGCTTTCTCCGGCCGACGCCGCTGAGGTGCGCGACCACCTAAAGACCTGCATCGAGTGCCAGCGCGAATGGGCCGGCCTGCAGGAGATTTCCCTCAGGCTGGATCGCCTTCCGCCGGTTGCCCCCAGCCCGCGCCTGCGTGCCCGGTTCTACGCCATGCTCAAGGATCACCGCCGGGCCGCGGATGCGCCCAGCCCGTTTGTCCTCATGCGCAGCCGCCTCGACCGGATCTTCGCCGCACTGCTGCCGGCGCGCCCTGTCCTTCAGTTCACGCTTGTCTGCTTCATGCTCGCCGCCGGCCTCGTGGTTGGCGCGCGCTACATGAACCCGTCGCCCGACCGCGCGACCGCGGACACCATCGCCAGGCTGCAGAGCAAGGTCGATTCCATGGCGCCTCTCCTCGCCTACTCGGTTCTGCAGCAGCAATCGACCACCGAGCGCCTCAAGGCCGTGCTCGGCACGCTCGATCTCAAGCAAAGCGACCAGCAGGTCGTCAGCGGACTCCTCACTGCGCTCGCCTTCGATCCGAGCGTGAATGTGCGACTCTCCGCCCTCGAGGCGCTCTATCCGCACTCCGATCAGCCCGGGGTGCGCTCGGCCGTGACCGCCTCGCTGCCGCGGGAACCGTCGCCCCTGGTGCAGGTGACGATGATCGATTTTCTCGCCGCCAGTCGCGATCCCGCCGCCTTCTCCACGATCGAGAACGTCAGCCGCAGCCAGACCTACGACCAGGCCGTGCGGGATGCCGCGCGCCGCGCACTCGCCCAGCTCTAGATTCCATTCTCCGCCGCGTTCTTCCGCCCTTCACTTTCACTTTCACACTCACTTTCACTCTCACCTTCACCTTCACCTTCACTTTCACTTTCACTTTCACTTTCACGCCAACATCCCCCGCCCATGCATGCATCACTCCGTATTTGCGCCCTCCTGCTTTGCCTGGCCAACGCAGGCCTTGTGGCCCGGGCCATCGAGCCGGCACCGGCCAGCCCCGCCGCTCCCGCCGCGCAGAACAAAAACGCCAACGAGATCAAAATCGACAGCGACGAAAAATCGGTCGCAGTTGAAGCTCCCGCGATGGAAGTCGGGCCCGACAGCGAAGGGAAGACTCTCTCGCCCATCCTCAAATTCAGCGATCCCACCAAGCCCGGGAGAATCCGAGTGCGTGTCATGTGGGGCGACGTCACCGTCACCGGGGCCGACACACCGGCGGTTACGATTGTCTCGAACATCAAGAACCGGCATCAGGCGCAGGCGAAGAACTCCGATGGACTGCGCCGACTCGACTCCGAAACAACGTATTCCGCCACCGAAAAGGACAACGTCATCACCATCGAGTTGGGCGGCGACACTCCCAATCCGGCGACCGGCGCCACACTCGCGATCACCACGCCCCGCGCCACGTCTGTCACAATCGAGAACACCTTCGGCGGCCGCGCAGACGTCAAGAACATCGACGGCGATGTCGAGATCCGCAGCCTAAACGGGGAGGTCACCCTCGACCGGATCTCCGGGTCGGCCCTGGTCGAAACAATGAACGGCGAGATTCACGCGACCTTTCTCAAGGTGGCCGAGGGCAAACCGCTTTCCTTCACCTCGATGAATGGCGAGGTCGAGGTTCGCATCCCTGCTGACACCAAGGCAAACGTCCGCCTGCGCACGCAAAACGGAGCCGTCCTCACCGATTTCGACGAGAAGGCCTTGATCTCGACAACCGAGCCCGCGCACGGAGGAATCCACGCTCACATCCGCTCAATCGTCCGCTCCACCGGCCACCAGGACAACTCCGACTGGCACGACGACGTTCGCGACGCCGTTCGGGAAGCGACCCGCGCCGGCCTCGAGGCTGCACGGGAGGCAGTGGACGCCGCACGCGAGGCAACTGAGGCTGCGCGCGAAGGAGTGGCCGAAGCACGCGGCGCACCCGGCAGGGCTCCGATTCCGCCGATTCCCCCAATCCTGCCCTCGATCTCCGGCGGCAAGGTGGTGAGCGGCACCCTCAACGGCGGCGGGCCCGAGATTCAGATCGCGACGATGAACGGCACCATCACGCTGCGAAAAATGCAGCCGTGAGGTGACGGGGAGGCCGGCCCCACCGCAACACGCATTTTGCTTCGGACGGCCAGATCTCTGTAGCCGGGGGCGCCGACCCCGGCAGGCCCGTCCAAACTTTTGTAAAGGGCCGGCCGGCCTCAGCGCGGCCGGCTACAATGAGGTGCTGTTTCCTGGGAATTCAACAAGCTACTCCTCCTCGGAAAACGCAAACAGCGTCCGCACCGCGAGACCGCTCTGCTCGAGCCGGCGCGACCCGCCCAACCCGGGCAAGTCGATCACTGCGACCACGCCGGCAACCTCGCCCTGCAATGATCGGAACAGCTTGGCCGCGGCCAGAAGCGTGCCTCCCGTCGCGATCAAATCGTCGACAATCACGACCCGTTCGCCGGGACGACACGCGTCGGCATGCACCTCGATCGTGGCTTTGCCGTATTCGAGCGCATAATCCTCGGCGATGGTCTTGTAGGGAAGCTTGCCCTTTTTTCGCACGAGCACGACGGGCCTGCCGAGCTTGTAGGCCAGCGCGCCGCCGAGCAGAAACCCGCGTGCATCCACCGCCGCAATGATGTCCGGCGCCAGCGGCCCAACGGCCTCGACAAGCGCGTCGATGGTTGCCCGGAACGCCTCCGCATCCTGGAAGAGCGTGGTGACATCGCGAAAATTGATGCCGGGTTTGGGCCAGCCCCGCACCGTGCGTATCATCGATTTCAGGCTGTTTGCGTCCATAGCCGAACTTATCTCGAAATCCCGACTGTTGTCAGGACGAATCTCCAGCTCCCAGCCTGTCCTCCAAAATGGCTTCCGGGCTAGTACGCCCTCAGGTATTGCGCGGGCCAGGCAAAATCGGCGCTGAGCGCCTTCGCGGCATGCAACGGCCAGTAGGGATCGCGCAGGAACTCGCGCCCAAGCAGGACCACGTCCGCGCGATTTTCCCCCACGATCTTTTCCGCCTGGTCCGGCTGCGTGATTAGCCCCACCGCTCCGGTGGCGATCCCCGCCTCGCGGCGCACGGCCTCGGCAAATGGCACCTGGAATCCCGGGCCGGCCGGGATCTTCGCGTGCGGCAGCATTCCGCCCGAAGAACAGTCGAGCAGGTCGACGCCGCGAGCCTTGAGCAGTTTCGCCAACGCAACCGTCTGCGGCAAATCCCATCCGCCCGACTCCGCCCAATCCGTCGCGGACAGGCGCGCCCACACGGGCAGGCGCGCGGGCCAGACCGCCCGCACCGCGTCCGCGACCTCCAGCAACAGTCTGCAACGGTTCTCGAACGAGCCGCCATGGCAGTCCGTTCGGTGGTTGCTCAAGGGCGACAGAAACTGGTGGAGAAGATAGCCGTGCGCGGCGTGAAGCTCGACGATCTCGAAGCCCGCGGCGAGCGATCGCTTCGCGGCGTCCGCGAACGCCCGGACGATACCTGCAATCTCTTCCGGCGTGAGTGCCTGCGGCACGGGATGTCCCTCCGCAAACGGAAGCGCGCTCGGCGCCACCACCGGCCAGCCGCCCTGAGCGAACCCAAGCGGTCCGCCGCCCTCCCAGGGCCGCGCCGTGCTTGCCTTGCGCCCCGCATGTGCGAGCTGAATCGCCGGCGCCGCGCCCTGCTCACGCACAAACTTTGTGATGCGAGCCAGCGGCTCGATCTGCGCGTCCTGCCACAGCCCGACGTCGCCCGGCGAGATCCGGCCCCGCGCCTCGACGGCGGTGGCTTCGGCGATCACCACGGCCGCACCGCCTACGGCGCGCGAGCCCAGGTGAACAAGGTGCCAGTCGGTCGCGAAGCCTTCTGTGCAGGAGTACTGGCACATCGGCGACACGACGATCCGGTTGCGCAGCGTCAGGCTGCGTTGATTGAACGGGGAGAAGAGCGCGGCCATGGCATCCACGGTCGCCGCTTTCCCCTCCGGCGCAAGCGGGAAGGAACCTTCTAGGCCGGGCGCTTGACCGCGAAGCGCTCCGTCGTGCGGCAATACAGCTCGCCGCTCATGCGGCCGATCAGATCGAGCTTCGCGGGATCGATCTTTCCGTCCGGTCCGAGCACCGCGTCGCTCACGTGCGCCATTTGAATCCGGCCGAACACAACGTGCGCCGCCAGCGGCCCGTCGCCAATGTTGACGATCCGGTCCAGAGTGCACTCGAACGCGACCGGCGCCGCGGCCACGCGCATCGGGCGCACGCGGGTCGACAGTGTCATCGCGATCCCAAATTTCTCCGCCTCGCTCTCCCCGTACGGCAGCGTGGCGGCGGTCGCATTCATCGGCTCGGCCAGCGCATAGGATACGACGTTGATCACGAATTCCGGCACCTGCTGGATGTTTCGCACCGTGTCCTTCGGCTGGCCGTCGCGGTTGTTGACCGGCACGAACATGAGTGTCGGCGGATTGGACGTGATTCCCTGAAAGAAGCTGAACGGCGCGAGATTGCCCCGGCCGTCGGCGGAGATCGTGGACGCCCAGGCGATCGGCCGCGGCGCAATCGTGCTCGTCATCCACCCATAGACCTCACGGAGCGGCAGTTTGGCGAAGTCGATGATCATAGCGTCAATGCAGTGCCCCGCCGCCCGCGGGGGCGAGCCAATTTTCGCGGCCGAGTGCGGAGCACGGACATCCAGTGCCGCATCTCACGCAGCGCAAGACTCTGGCTCTGCCGGCCGCGTGCTCTGTGTCAAATCCGGAACCACTCGCTGGCGCTCGCGGCCACGAGACGCCAATCCTGCGCGCGGCTCAATGCTCCCTGCATTCTCGCGAAAATGGCCCGGCCATTTTCAAAGGAATGCGTCGTCCGACGCATTCCTATTAATCGAACACCACGGTCTTCCGGCCGTAGATGAGGACGCGGTTCTCCAGGTGCCAGCGCACCGCCTGGGCGAGGACGACCTTCTCCAGGTCCCGGCCCTTGCGAATGAGGTCGTCGACGCTGTGGCGGTGCGTCACGCGCGCGACGTCCTGCTGGATGATCGGACCTTCGTCGAGCACCGCCGTGGCGTAGTGGGCCGTGGCGCCGATGAGCTTCACGCCGCGCTCATGGGCCTGGTGATAGGGATGGCCGCCCGCAAACGCCGGAAGAAACGAATGATGGATGTTGATCACCGGCCGCCCAAATCCCTCCAGGAAACCGGCCGACAGCACCTGCATGTAGCGGGCGAGGATGACAAACTCGACATCGGCATCGCGAAGGATCTCCAGCTGCCGCGATTCCGTCTCGGCCCTGGTTCCGGCGGTCACCGGCACGTGGTGAAATGGCAGCCCGTACCCCCGGGCGGTTTCCGCAAGGTCGGCGTGATTCGAGATCACGCAGGCAAAGTCGCCCGCGAACTCGCCGGCCTTCCAGCGAAGGACAAGATCGTGAAAACAATGGTCGGCCGTCGAAACGAAGATCGCGCCTTTGGGGCGGTGCGTCGAGGAGGCAACGCGCGCAACCATGCCGAGCGACTTCGCGAAATCGATGAACGCCGCAGCCTCGTCCTCAATCGGATTGGATCTCGCATCCGCGATCACCCCGGCATCCTTGGCCTTGACGCGGGAAGACGGTTGTGTGGATGCCAACGCCTCTGAAGCGGCGATCCGCGCCTCCGGAGGCTCGGCGACGGAGGCCTTTCCGTCCGCCGGCTTGGCGGCGGACGGAACCCATTCGACGCGCTGGAAGAAAATGTTCTTCTCGTTGTCGCGATGCTGGTCGGCATGCAGAATGTTGCCCTGGCGTTCGAAGATCCAGCCAGCCACGCGGGCAACCAGGCCGCGTTGATCGGGCCCGTGCAGCAAGGCGATGAGCGTGGGAGCGGAGGCGGACATGATCGGATAGCCTTACCGAAAGGCGCCATCGGACGCTATCCGAAAATCCCCGGCATTTCTGCGCTTAGCCGTATCCATGCAAATTGTAGGAAGCGCGCTTGCGCGCGATTCCTGGGTAAAATCGCCCGCAAGCGGGCTTCCTACACCGATCACTTGGCAACATCCTTCCCACGAGTGAACGCCGGGAGTTTTGAGTAGTTACGGCTTAGAGCCATGTCAGGCAACTTGCGCCCACGACGCCGAGCACCGCGCCTCCGATGGTCTCCGAGAGAGCGTGTCTTGACAGCACCAGACGTGACCAGATCAGCGGCGGTCTGTCTGATCGATGGGACGGAGCACAAGCCACCGCCTCAACCGCCCGCCTCGATGTTGGTCATGTAGGACTGGAGCGGGCGCACGCCGACCCGCTTCTGCTTGAGCGCCTTGATTCCGTTGAGCGCGGCGTACGCGCCGGTAATCGTCGTCATGAGGCAGATGCTGTGGGCGTAGGCGGCCGACCGGATCTTGTTCTCGTCCTTGCGCGGGATCATCCCGGAAGGCGTATTGAAGATCATCTGGAGCTGCCCGTTCTTGATCAGGTCGATGACCGTCGGCCGGCCTTCGTCGATCTTCGAAAGCAACTGCACGGCGATGCCGTTCTCCCTCAGCGTGCGCGCGGTGCCGCTGGTGGAATAGATCGTGAATCCGAGCGCCTCGAGCTGCCGGCCCAGATCGACAGCCTGGGATTTGTCAGCATCCTTTACACTGAGAAACACGTTCCCGGCAATCGGCAGGGCGTTGACCGTGACCTGCGTCTTCGCGAACGCGATGCCCAGATCGTCGTCGAGCCCCATGACTTCGCCGGTGGAACGCATTTCCGGCCCGAGCGCGATCGTGGCGCCGGGAAACCGCACGAAGGGAAACACGGCTTCCTTCACGCACCAGTGGCGCGGCGAGCGCTCCCGCGTGAAGCCGAGGTCCTTGAGCTTCAGCCCCGTCATGACCTTTGCAGCCAGCTTGGCAAGCGGCACGCCGATGGCCTTGGCGACGAACGGAACGGTGCGCGACGCGCGCGGATTGACTTCGAGAATGTACAGGTCGCCGTCCTTGATCGCAAACTGCACGTTCATCAGGCCGATCACCTTGAGCGCCTTCGCCAGGGCGTGGGTGGCCGTGCGAACGGTCGTCAGCATCTCGTCGGACAGCGTGTGCGGCGGCAGGACCATTGCGGCGTCGCCCGAATGCACGCCGGCGAATTCGATGTGCTCCAGCATGCCGCCGATCACCGTCGTCTCGCCGTCGCTCAGGCAATCGACATCCAGCTCGATCGCATCCTCGAGAAACTTGTCCACCAGCACCGGTTTGCCCGGCATCGCGTCGAAGGCCTGCCGGACGACGGCGCGCAGCTCGGTCTCGCTGTAGACGATGAACATTCCGCGGCCTCCCAGCACAAAGGACGGCCGCAGCAGCACCGGAAAGCCCACCTCGTGGGCGGAACGGATGGCCTCCTCCTCCGTGAGCGCCGTCCGGTTCGCCGGCTGCAGAAGATTGAGCTCGCGGAGGATTGCGGCAAACAGCTGGCGGTCCTCGGCGATGTCGATGCTCTCCGGCGAGGTCCCGATGATGTTCACGCCGTGCTGCTTGAGCGCGGTCGCGAGGTTCAGCGGCGTCTGCCCGCCAAACTGGACAATGACTCCCTCGCATTTCTCCTGCTGGTAGATTTCCAGCACGTCTTCGAGGGTCAACGGCTCGAAATAGAGGCGGTCGCTCGTGTCATAGTCCGTCGACACCGTCTCCGGATTGGAGTTCACCATCACGGTCTCGAATCCGATCTCGCGCAGCGCAAACGACGCATGAACGCAGCAATAGTCGAACTCGATGCCCTGGCCGATGCGGTTGGGGCCGCCCCCGAGAATCATGATCTTGCGCCGGGTGGAGGGGATGATCTCGTTTTCGTCGCCGTAGGAGGAATAATAATACGGCGTGAAGGCCTCGAATTCCGCCGCGCAGGTGTCCACCAGCCGGTAGGTGGTCTGGATGCCGCGGCTCTTCCGCTGGGCGCGAGCCGTGTCGAAGTCGGTTCCGAGCAGGTGCGCGAGCTGGACGTCCGAGAAGCCGGCCTCCTTGGCGCGCCGCAGGCGCGTCAGGGTCTCCGGCCGTCCGTCGAAGACCAGTGCCCAGGCGGCCGCCTCAAGCCCGGCCGGATCATTCTGCGGACCGAGCCGGCGCGCCGCAGCGAGTTCCAAGCCGAGCCGCCTGAGGTCCTCCTCCATCTCATGCAACTCGCGCAGCTGGTGCAGAAACCACGGATCGATCTTCGTCAGGTCGTAGATCTGGTCGACCGTGTAGCCGGCCTTGAAGGCATAGCGGATGTAGAAGATCCGTTCGGCGTTGGGCGTGCCGAGCTTCTGCTTGATGACCTTGTCCTCGGGCCGCTCATCACCGCCATACTTGCCGCCGCCGCCGAAACCGCGCGCCCCGATCTCGAGGGAGCGCAGCGCCTTCTGCATCGACTCCTTGAAGGTGCGCCCGATGGCCATTGCCTCGCCGACGGATTTCATTGACGACGTGAGCGTCGGGTCTGCATCCGGGAACTTCTCGAACGTGAAGCGCGGGACCTTCGTGACGACGTAGTCGATCGTCGGCTCGAAACTCGCGGGCGTCAGGCGGGTGATGTCATTCCTGAGTTCGTCGAGCGCGTAACCGACCGCGAGTTTCGCGGCGATCTTCGCGATCGGAAAGCCCGTGGCCTTTGACGCCAGCGCGGAGGAGCGCGAGACCCGCGGGTTCATCTCGATCACGACCATGCGGCCCGTCTCCGGGTGGACGGCGAACTGGATGTTGGATCCGCCGGTCTCGACGCCGATCTCCCGGATCACGGCGAACGATGCGTCGCGCATGATCTGGTATTCCTTGTCGGTCAGGGTCAACGCGGGCGCGACCGTGATCGAGTCGCCGGTATGCACGCCCATCGGATCCACGTTTTCGATCGAACAGATGACGACGCACTGGTCCTTGTAATCGCGCATCACCTCCATCTCGAATTCCTTCCAGCCAAGGAGCGCCTCTTCAATCAGGACCTCGTGGACCGGAGAGATTTCGATGCCATTGGCAACGATCCGGTCGAACTCCTCACGGTTGTACGCGATGCCGCCGCCCTGTCCGCCGAGCGTGAACGACGGGCGGATGATCAGCGGGAAGCGCCCGATGTAGTCGGCGGCTTTGCGCGCCTGGTCGAGCGAGTGCACCGTCTGCGATTTCGGAAGATCGAGTCCGATCCGGATCATCGACTGCTTGAACGCCTCGCGATCCTCGCCCTTGCGGATGGCCTCGGGTTTGGCGCCGATCATCTCGACGCCATATTTCTCGAGGATGCCGGCCTTGTGCAGCGCCATCGAGAGATTGAGCGCCGTCTGCCCGCCGAGCGTGGGCAGCAGCGCCGACGGACGCTCGGCCTCGATGATCTTCTCGAGAAACTCGACGGTCAGCGGCTCGATGTAGGTCACATCGGCAAACTCGGGATCGGTCATGATCGTGGCCGGGTTCGAGTTCACCAGGATCACGCGAAAGCCTTCTTCCTTCAGGGCCTTGCAGGCCTGCGTGCCGGAATAGTCGAATTCGCAGGCCTGTCCGATGACGATGGGCCCGGCGCCGATGATGAGAATGGATTCAAGGTCGGTCCGTTTGGGCATGGGCGTAGATTGCACGGAGGGTTGAGAGCGGGGTGCGCCGGCGCAAGCGGGAAAGGTGCCGATCCGCTGCCACAGGGTACATCTGCCGATTGACGGTGGAGCGGCAAGCTTGGTGATTCCGTAGCGGAGCCGTCCCTCGGCTTCGCCCCTCGAAACGCCCCGGCTCCGACGGCGCGGAACGCCTGCCACGCCGTAGCCTTGCGCGAAGGCGGGCCGCGCCGCTACCGTCAATCGGGAGATGCGTCCGCCCCTCCCGCGAACGGTTTCCGTTCCGCGCGCTCAGACCAGCCTGCTCACGCTGATGCCGAGAACCTTGGCCGCGCGCTGTTTGTTCCCCGAGCACGCGTGCAACACCATGTCGATGTATTGTTTCTCCTGTCCCGCGATGTATTCCTCCAGCTTCGGCCACTGCTCGGCGATGCGCAGGCGAAGTGGCAGCTGCTCGGAGGTGATGACGCGCGCTTCAGTGGTGGAGACGATCTTCGAGACCACCTGCTCGAGCTCGGCCAGATTTCCCGGCCAGCGATAGGCGCGGATCTGCGCCATGGCGTCTTCCGTAAACTCGACGAGCGAGACATCCAGATAGGGATTGGTCACCCCCCGGATGAAATGCTTCACAAGGATCGGGAGATCATCGAGGCGCTCCCTGAGAGGCGGGAGCACGACCGGCAGCGTGGCGACCCGGTAAAAGAGCTCGTCGTTGAACCGGCCCTCGTCGGTGAGCTTCTCGAGGTCCTCATGAGACGTGCAGATCAGACGGAAGCTGTGGCCCGTGTTGCGCAACACGCTGACCAGTTCCTTCTGCACCGGGATGGTGAGTGTGCTGATGTGTTCGAGGAGAAGCGTTCCGCCGCTCGCCTGCTGCACCCACGTGCCGCCGGCGCCGTCGACTCCGAGCAGGCCGTCGCGAATGCTCTGGGCGGAGCTGAGCGCGCAATCGATGCGCACCATCGGCCGCTCGGGCGAACCGCCGGTGGCGTGGAGCACCTCGGCGACGGCCCCCTTTCCCGTTCCGATCTCGCCCAACAACAAAACGGGAGTGTGAACGGAACTGAGCTTCTTGACCTGCTGGATGAGCTTCTTGGCCTTCGCACTCTGACCGATCAAACGCTGCTCGATCTCCGCGGACTTCACCGCCGGCAGGCTCGAGCGCGCACTGCGTTCGGCGCTCGCCTTTCGCGACTCCATGCCGCGCTTGAGCGTCGCAATGAGCTCGTCGACCTTGAATGGCTTCTGCAGGTAATCGAACGCGCCGAACTTCAGCGCCTGAATCGCGCTGTCCGTGCTCGCATACGCGGTCATGATGATGACCACGCAACTGGGGTCGTACTGCTTGAGCTGCTTGAGAAGCGTGATGCCATCCATCGGCTTCATGTCGATGTCGGCAAGGACGAGATCGAATTTCTCGGCCTTGTAGAGCACAAGCGCCTTCTCCCCGTCGGTGGAAAACGCAGTCGCGAACCCCGTGGGTTGGATGACTGCATCCAGCATCTCGTGGATGGAAAGCAGATCGTCAACAATTAGAACAGCCGGCATGAGCAGGATATACTGATGTGAGCGAACACACTGCGGGCGTCCTGTGCAAGGCTAACCGCACGATCACACGCACGATCCGCAGTTTTCGAAGAAAATTGGAACTCAACAAGCGCACGGACGAACCGCGGCCGGCGCCTGCGACGACCGATTCCGCAGGTGATTTCACGATCGCCGGCTACAAACCGCCCGCCACGCCCGCCATGTTGAAAATTGGCAGGAACATGGCCATGACGATTCCGCCCACGATCACACCCAGGAAAACAATCAACAACGGTTCGATCAGGGACGTCAGGGACGCAACCGTGGCATCGCACTCGGTGTCATAAAAATCAGCGGTCTTGTTCAACATCCCGTCGACGTTTCCCGTCGCCTCGCCTGCCTTCACCATGTGTTTCATCATCGGAGGGAAGTATTCGTTCGCCGCCAGAATCTCGGATACCTGCCCGCCCTGGCTGACATGCTTTGAGATCTCCGTGCATGCATCCTCAATCTGCACCTGGTTGCTGGCGGCCGATACAATCTCCAGCGTCCGCAGGATCGGCACGCCTGACCGGATGAGTGTGGCATACGTGCGGGCAAAGCGCGACAACGACATCTTGTGAATGAGCCCGCCAAAGATGGGCATGCGGACAAGCATCTGGTCCTTCACCCGGCGGCCCTTGGGAGTCTCGATGAACCTCTTTATTATATAATAGACCGCATATACCCCGATCGCGACCCAGTGAAAATTATGTTTCAGGAAGTTGCTCGCATCGATCAGCATCTGCGTCGGCAGTGGCAAGGCCTTGCCAAAGCTCGAGAACATCTCCGCAAACACCGGGATGACGAAGATGAGCAGCACGTTGACGAGCGCGACCGCCAGGCAGATGACCGCAATCGGGTAGGTCATCGCCGACTTTACCTTCTTGGTCAGCTTCACCGACGACTCGAAATAGCTCGCCACCTTGGCGAGAATCTCAGCAAGCGCGCCGGAGGCTTCGCCCGCCTCCACCATCGAGATGAACAATGTGTTGAACGCCCGCGGGAACTTCTTGACCGATGCGGAGAAAGAATTGCCGGAGGAAATGTCGTTGCGCACGTCGCGGATGATAATCCGAAACACCGGGTCGTCCGTCTGTTCCTGCAACGCCTCCAGGGTCTGCACCAGCGGCAGTCCGGCGGTCAGCAGCGAGGCGATCTGCTGGGTGAATATGGCGAGTTCACCAAGCGGCAGCTTGTATTTCTTTGCCCTCTTCTCATTCGACCGCTGTCTCGCGAACGATTGTGCGGCACGAAAATCGGTCTTCCTGGTTTGCGGCTGGCCGGTCTTTGCCGAAGCTGGCGCACTCGTGGCGGCGTTCGAGATGAATGCCATAATGCACTTAGTTTAATGTGCCGTTAATCCTTCTGGGCAATCTCATTTTCGCACTGCCCACCCGGGAAAACACCGCGTGGCCGCGCGGCATGCCTGCCGATGGACTCGTCCGCCTGCAATGCGCACCGACAAACGAATGCTTGACCACCGGGCATCGCAGTGGCCCTTTTGAATCACGCAAGCGGCTATAGTTTAGTGGTAAAACCTCTGCCTTCCAAGCAGGTGTCGTCGGTTCGATTCCGTCTAGCCGCACCATTCCTCCGGCTCCCGCTTGCATCTCGCAACAGCCACAATTCCCCGTTTGCGAAATGATGAGAATATCCGGGCCGGGCCGCCGAATTCGCCGCTTGCCACAGGACTCAACCCTCGCAAATTGAATCCAAATCCCAACTCTTCAAAACCAGTGAAATACGGTCTGAATATCCGCCCCGATGGCGCCCTGGATTTTCTATCCCTCGGCGCCTTGGTCCATCGTCTCGATCCCGGAATCATCCCTTTCCGGAAAGCCACCCACTGTGACATCCACGTCAGTGGCGGCGAATTCAATGTCGCGGCCAATCTCGCAGATTGCTTCCGTTTGAAGACCGGCATCGCATCGGCGATGGTGGACTACCCCATCGGCGACCTGATCGCCGAACGCGTTCGCGCGATGGGCGTCAGGCCGTTCTACAAGCAATTCAAGCACGATGGCGTCCATGGTCCGAACATGGCGACGGTTTACAGCGATCGCGGGCAGGGCATCCGCGCGCCCGTGGTCTTCTACAACCGCTGCAACGAAGCCGCGGCTCAGTTGAAGCCGGGAGATATCGACTGGAAGGCAATCTTCGCCCAGGGCGTCCGCTGGTTCCATAGCGGAGGCATTTTTGCCGCGCTCTCGCAGACCACCGCCGAGGTCATCATCGAGGGCATGCAGGCCGCCAAAGAGGCGGGTGCCGTAACCTCGTTCGACCTCAATTACCGTGCGAAACTCTGGAACATCGTCGGAGGCCATGACCGGGCCATCGCCGTGCTCGACCGAATCGTACGGAATGTCGACGTCATCGTTGGCAATGAGGAAGACCTGCAGCTGGGCCTGGGCATTCCCGGACCCGAGGTGGCCGCCAAGTCGAAATTGGATCCCAGCGCCTTCCTCGGCATGATGGAAAACGTGCGCAAGAAGCATCCTCAGGTGAAGATCGTGGCCACGACGCTGCGCGAAGTTCATTCCACCAACCGCCACAGCTGGGGCGCAGTGGCATGGATCGACGGCCAGGCCTACGTGTCCCCGACATGCGAACTTGACGTGCTCGACCGCGTTGGCGGCGGCGACGGCTACGCCGCCGGCTTCATCTACGGGCTGCTTTCCGGCGCATCCGAGCAGGAAGCCGTGAATCTCGGCTGGGCGCACGGAGCGCTGCTCACCACCTATCCGGGCGATACCACGATGGCCACGGTTGATCAGGTGAAGGCCTTGCCAAGGGCGGCTCGGCCCGCATCCAAAGATAGGACACTTCTCCCATGCTGTACTATGCGCGCGGTTCGGCCACCGATCAGTTCTCGCAGGACGACCTGCAGGCAGGCCTGTTTCAGGCGCTCGACCGGCTCGGCCCGCGCAACCGTGTCCTGGTCGTTCCTCCCGACTTCACGCGCTTCCATTCGCAGGCCGGCCGGCTCACCCGGCTGGCCTACGACTATTACGGCCCGCGGCTGACCGACGTGCTGCCCGCGCTGGGCACGCACTCGCCGGTGACACCGGGGCAGATCGCGGAAATGTTTGCCGGCGTCCCGGCGGATCTTTTCCGGGTGCACAACTGGCGCACCGGAATCGCGACGGTCGGAACGGTGCCGGGTGAGTTCGTGAAGCAGGTTTCGGGAGGCGCTGTCGATTTCCCGTGGCCGGCGCAGGTGGCCAACCTGATCTGGAGCGGAAAGCATGACCTCATCCTGTCCATCGGCCAGGTCGTTCCCCACGAGGTCATCGGCATGGCCAATTACAACAAGAACATCTTCGTCGGCACAGGCGGCCAGGAGGGAATCAACAAGAGTCACTTCGTCGGCGCCGCCTACGGAATGGAGCGGATGATGGGGCGGGCGGATACGCCGGTGCGCCGCATCCTGAACTACGCCGGCGAGAAGTTCACCGCCCACCTGCCGATCGTCTACGTCCACACCGTCGTCAGCCGCGACGCGGCCGGCAAGCTGCAGGTGCGCGGATTGTATGTCGGAGACGACGCGGACGTGTTCAACCGGGCCGCGGAGTTGTCGCTTCAGGTCAACTTCGAGATGGTCGAGCAGCCGCTGAGCAAGGTTGTCGTTTACCTCGATCCTTCCGAATTCAAGAGCACCTGGCTCGGCAACAAGTCGATCTACCGCACGCGCATGGCCATGGCCGACGGCGGCGAACTGGTTGTCCTGGCACCCGGCCTGAAGGAATTCGGCGAGGACCCGGAGATCGACCGCCTTATCCGCAAGTACGGTTATTGGGGCACTCCGGCCTCGCTGGCCGCGGTCAGGGCCAACGCCGAGTTGCAGCAAAACCTCAGCGCGGCCGCACACCTGATTCACGGTTCGAGCGAAGGCCGTTTCAGCATCACCTACTGCCCGGGAAACCTCACGCAACAGGAGATCGAGAGCGTCGGTTTCCGCTATTCCGACTTGAAGACGATGACCCAGCGGTACGATCCGGCGAAATTGAAGGACGGCTGGAACACCCTGCCTGACGGCGAGAAGGTCTTCTTCATCTCGAATCCGGCGCTCGGGCTTTGGGCGTACCGTGGGCGATTTTCGTCTTCAGCGTGAACCGTGGTTTTCGCGCCCACGCAAAAAATCACACCGATGGACGTCGCCGATGCGACGCCCGTATTGTTGGTTGTTCGGCAAAAGCGGATAAACTATGAACATTCGCATTTTGTCTCGTATCGTTTTAGCAGTAAATGTTACGTGTCCTAAATGCCACGGCACGGGCAAGGCGTGCCTTCCGTAAGCACGCGCAACGCGATGGTCTTACCTGCTACGGTTAATATCAATTGCATGCCAAAAACGCCGAACCAGCGGTCACAGCGCAACGCCTCTATCATGTCCGTTTCGACTTCAATATCCCCGGTCCGGCGTGGCAGACCCGGAACGATAATCTCGGCGCCGGCGACAATCCCGCTCTCGACGAACCCGGCTATTGCACCAACCGCATCCGCGGTTCAGGACGATCCAATCTAGTGCTGACCCCATGAAAACCCCAATTCTTCCCCGCGCAGGAGTTCTGCTCCTGGTTGCTCTCGCCGCTGACCGCGCTCCGCTGACCGCCGCCGGGCCGCCGATCGATCGCGAAGCCCTGGTCCACCGGCAAACCGTTCACGTCAACCGGCTCGATCCCGAAAGCCCGCTCAGCGTCGGCAACGGAGACTTCGCCTTCACGGCGGACGTCACCGGGCTGCAGTCCTTCGAGACGGTGTATCACAAGGACGGCATTCCGCTGGAAACACTCTCCAGCTGGGCGTGGCATACGTTCCCGAACACCGCCGGAGTCCGGATCGAGGACGCAATGATGCCCTATGAGTTTCACGGCCGCACGATCCAGTACGCCGGCAAGCAGAATAGTCCGGCCGGCGCATACTTCCGGGAGAATCCGCATCCGATCCCGCTTGGCCAGATCAGCCTGATGTACCAGGGGCGTCCGCTCACGGCGGATGACCTCGGCGCCATCGACCAGACCCTCGACCTCTGGACCGGTGTGATTCGAAGCGCGTACACGCTCGGCGGTCAGCCCGTCGTGGTCGAAACCGTCGCACACCCCACCCTGAGCCGCGTTGCCGTTCGGTTGAAATCGCCGCTGCTCGCGAGCGGCGCCCTGCAGGTGCGCTTTCACTTCCCGTATTCCCACCAGCTGGGCGTCCGAAACAAACCCCCGTTCGTGTGGGACCAGCCGGATCGGCATCATACTGCGGTTGTCCGCCAGGGCGCCGGGTTGCGCCAGCTTGAGCGAACCCTGGACGAAAGCCGGTACTACGTGACGCTGCGCTGGGCGGGCTCCGGCGAATTCACGGAGGCAGCGCCTCACGATTTCCGGCTTTTGCCGCAGGCAGCAGATACGTTCGCGTTCACATGCGATTTTACGGCAACCTCCGACGCAGGCGTCGCGGCATCGTTCGAGGAAACCAAGACCGCAAGCGCCGATGGATGGCGGGATTACTGGACGCGCGGCGGCGTCGTGGACCTGTCGGGCAGCACTGACAAGCGAGCGGCGGAGCTGGAGCGCCGGGTTGTCCTGTCCCAGTACCTGATGCGGGTGAATTACGGAGGCAGTTTTCCGCCGTCCGAGGATGGGCTCACGAACATCACCTGGTACGGAAAGCACAACTCGGAGATGTATTTCTGGCACGCCGCCCAGTTCTACCAATGGGGCCATCCCGAGCTGTTGGAGAAGGGTCTGGCGTGGTATCAGAGCATCCTTCCGCTTGGAAAGGCGGCGGCAGCAGCCCAGGGACTTGACGGCGTTCGCTGGCCCAAGATGGCCGGGATCGACGGTCAGCCGGCGCCGGGCACGATCAATCCCTTTATCATCTGGAATCAGCCGAATCCCATTGCGCTCTGCGAGCTCGTCTACCGCGCCCGGCCGGAACGGGCGACACTGGAGAAGTACCGCGACATCGTTTTCGAATCGGCAAAATTCCTGGCGTCGTTCGCCCAGCTGGATCAAGCGACCGGGCGCTACGTGCTCGGGCCGCCGATCAAGAACGTGAGCGAAAGCTCGGGTGAGAACCGCACCCAGAATCCAACATTCGAGCTGGCCTATTGGTACTATGGGCTGCAGGTGGCCCAGACTTGGCGCGCCCGGCTCGGCCTGGCGCCGGACCCGAAGTGGGCGGATGTCATGACACGGCTCTCCAAGCTTCCGGTGAACGGCAATCGCTATCTGGAGATCGAGACCGAATCCAATATCTATGCCTCAAAGGGCGGGCTTCCGACCTCGATGCTGATGATCCTCGGTTTCATGCCCAAGGTCTCGATCGTGGACGAGGAGATCGTTCGCAACACATTCCACGAGGTGACCCGCCGCAACGGCATGAAATCCTGGGTGAGCTGGGCAATGGGCCAGGGAGCGATGACCGCGGCGAGGCTTGGCGAAGGAGAGACCGCCGTCGCCATCCTGACCAACCCGGCGCCGGCTGCACGTTTCATGAACAACGGACATGTGCGACGTCCAAAGGAACCTGACGGGTGCCCCGCTTATCTCCCCGTCAACGCATCCCTGCTTGGCGCGGTCGGACTCATGGCCGCCGGCTGGGACGGAGCGCCGGCAACGAACGCGCCCGGCTTTCCGCAGGACGGAACATGGACTGTGAAAAGCGAAGGTCTCAACCGGATGCCCTAGGAGCCTGTCGGGCTTCGCCCTCCATGCTCCTAAACAAACGGCGGACGCCGTTTGGTTGGAGAGCGAATATTAGAAAGAACCTTCTGAACGTTGGACGGGATGGTGCGTCCGACCAGTATGCCTGCGCGCTTTGTCGACTTGGACCGCCAGACCCCGATGTTTCTGCCGTATGATCTGCGGGAGTGGTCTGGACCCTGAGCGAAGTCGAAGGGTCTGGACCCTGAGCGAAGTCGAAGGGGTGCCCGCCGGTCACATCGTGCATCTCATCCTGGATGCCGTGGAGCAGATCCCGATCACCAATTTCCGGGTGAACGACCGGGGGAGCAGCAGCGAGCAATACCCGCCGAGGATGATGCTGGCGTTGTTGATCTATTGTTATGCAACGGGCCGCTTTGGTTCCCGGACGAATCCGCCCCAAATGGCGCCAGCCATTTGTTTAGGAACGTGGAGGGCGAAGCCCGCCAGGTTCCTACCGTGGACGGGATGGTAACGTCGGTCCATCGACCCAGCGGGATGGCACGGTCGTATTGCAGGGAAGTTCTGGAATCCCATATTCGTTCCGGTGCAGCTGGCTGATCACGATCTCGATGCAGCGCACGCCAATCTGGTATGGCTGTTGGTCGAGGCCGGCGCACGGAGTGGTGTTCAAATGGATGTTCAGGCAGCAGAACCCGTGCGTCTCCGGCACGCGGGCACCGCACTCCGTCATCCACGAGATCATCTCGGCGCGGTGGCCCAGCACGACATCGGGCTCGTACTTCTTGAACCATCCCATGAACCGCTCGGGCGCCATCTCGGACAAAAGCAACGGCGGGATCAATGCCAGCTCCGGATGAAGATGAACGTAGGCCAGGAATGCAGCGACCCAGCGATGCTGCAGCCGGTTGCTCTCCTGCTCCAGCAAAACCAGTCCTGGACGGCGGTATCCGAGTTCATGCAGGCGCGCCGTCGCGCCCATCATTGCCCGGGGATGGTCCGGACAAACCGAATGCAGCGCTGGAAGATCCATGAGGTAGTCGGCATAGACTCCGGTATAGTTTGTCCAGCTCAGCTGGGTGAAGTCCGGGCGGCTCCAGGCCGGCATGATCAGAACCCCCCGAATGCCACGCGATCGCAGAATCGTGTCGAGCCGGTGGACCGAGAGCCCGCGCTGCCCGACCATGAATCGCTCCAGCCTGAACCCGAGCTCCGCCGCACGATCGGAGGCACCGCGGAGAAGATTGAGCCAGAAGGGCCCCGGGAACCGCGGTCGCGCTGGCTCCTCGAGGCTCACGGCGGCAAGCACGCCATGGAAGCTCGAAACGTGCGTGCGCCGGATTTCGCTCAGAACGGAGCTTGCCAGCGGATTGAATCGATAGCCGGCGGCAAGCGCGGCCGCCTGCACCCGTTCCCGCGTGCGCGCGCTCACACGGGGCTGGTTGCGAAGCGCCTCCGAGACCGTGGTGCGCGAGATGTGCAGCTGCCGGGCGAGACTGCGGATGGTGGGACGGGGGACGGAATTCACGTTTGCCGGGTGTTGACTGGGCCCAAATTAGGATTCAAAAGGACGATACAGTCCATTCTGACGGAACGAATCGGGGTACGTCGACACCGTTTTCGTTCCTCATTCTCCTACCGTCAGATCGAGAAACCCCCCAGCTCTGTCGTTAATCCCGTCGCACCCTTGTTATCGACCCAGGTCGTCAAGGCTGTGATTGTTCGCGCAGAGCCGTTCGATTTTCCGATTCGCTCCGCTCCAGCAAACCGCTCTCAGAACCGAACCCAACAATGAAACGCAATACATCGACTCGCGAAATGGTCCGCCGGCTGGCGTTCGTGCTTGCCTCCACGGTCGTGGCCTCGCCGCTCTGGTCCCAGGAGGTTGCCCCACCGGCATCCACCCAGCCAACCACAACCGAAAGACCGATCGCCCTTCCGAAGGCGTCCGCCACCGCCGAACCGGAGACCGTCCAGCTGTCGCCATTCGAGGTCAGCACCACGCGTGATCGTGGCTATGAGGCCTCCTCAACGATGTCCGGTACGCGCCTGAATTCGAGCATCGAGGATCTCGCGGTCTCGATCTCAGTCGTCACCAAGCAGCAAATGCAGGACACGGCCGCGATCGACATCAACGACGTGTTCAAATATGAGGCAAACACCGAAGGCACCGCCCAGTGGACCAGCTTCTCGGTCGACCGCGGCACCGTCAGCGATGACATCCAGGCGAATCCCTATACCGCCAACCGCGTGCGCGGCCTGAACTCCGCAAACACGGCGGTCAACGGCTTCACCAGTGCCCTGCCCTTCGACGCCTACAATGTCGATGCGCTGGAAATCTCCCGTGGCCCCAATGCGAGCGTCTTCGGCCCCGGTAACACCGGCGGCGGCATCAACGTCATTCCCGCCCAGGCAAACCTCAATCGCTCGAGCACAGGCGTCGTCATCCGCGGAGACAGCTTCGGCGGCTATCGCTCCAACTTCGACATCAACCGCCCGCTTGTGGCCGGCAAATCCGCGATCCGTGTGCTGGGTTTGTACGATGACAAAGAGTATCTGCAGAAGCCTTCCTCCGACATCACCCGCCGCCTGATGGTGGCCCTGACCGTCCACCCACTGAAGAACTCCACGTTCCACGCCAGCTTCGAGTCCTACCGCGACAACTTCAACCGCCCGAATTCGACGACCCCGCGCGATGGAATCACCGACTGGATCAACGACGGCAAGCCCACCTACGATCCGATCGCCCAAGTCGTGCATTTCGGCAGCGGCGCTGCCCCCATCGGCGTAGGCGTAAGCTCGCTGCCTCTCACCACCGTCGCCAACGAAACCGCCAATTTGCCATACGCAATCCAACCCACCGATACAGCCCTTACCCAATATCCCAGTTGGTACATTCTGAACGGCCAGATCCAGCTCTATGAGATCAATGCGATGCCCACGGCAACCGGCACGGGCCCCCTGAGCGTCGACGCGACAACGTCCAAGCCGGGCCAGCATTTGCTCTATAGCAGCACCTACTATAACCGGTACTCCGCCACCTATCCCCTCTTCGTGACGCCCGGATTCACAAACAAGGCGCTCTACGACTGGAGCAATATCAATCTCGGCGCGCCCAATTACGGCAAGTTGAAGGGCGAGACCACGACGATGGATTTTCAACAGGTCATCCTGAATACCCCGCATCAAAACCTCTCGTTTCAAGCTGCCTGGATGCATGAGCAGCTCAGCGGCAACAACCGCACGTTCCTCGGAAGCTACGGCAACTCCGGCGGCAAGTTCCAGGTCTCGATCGACATCAACGAAAAACTGCTCGATGGCACCCCAAACCCGTACTTCCTGGATCCCTATCTCGGCTATCCGAGGCCTGGTTACAACAAGAGCGGCAGCTCGACCGATGACTATCGGGCCACCCTCGCCTACGAACTCAACCTGACCAATGAGAAGGGCTGGATCAAGTACCTCGGCCGCCATAATTTCACCGGTCTTGTCGAATACCGCGCCAGCAAGAGCTCGAGCCTGAGCTATACGGATACCCTGTCTTCCGACCAGCCTTGGATTTCCGCCACTGGTGTTTCCGCCAGCCGCAACGTTTCCGGCCTCCGGCCCTACGTGCACTACATGGTCGGCGATGCCGCGGGCTACAATGTCGACTACGGACCACATGGGATTACTGCACCCCCGTTCAGCACCACGCTCCGCTACTACAATGGAGTGACAAAGCAGTGGATCAACGAGTCGGAGAATTTCTCCGAATACTATTTCGGCAATAAACCCAACCGGAAGATATTGAGCACGATGGGCGGCACCTGGCAGGGCTACTTCCTCGACGATCGCATCATCCCGACCATCGGCAGACGCCATGACTTCGTCCGCAACCAGGACGCCAACAGCGCAATCAACCCGACGACCGCCACCGATGGCTTTTACGATCTATCGTCGCAGTCCCAGTACACCGCTTACGATTGGGTGAAGGGCTGGGGCATCACCACGACCCAGGGCATCGTCGTGAAACCGCTCAGCTGGGTGCACCTGCTCTACGACAAGGCCAACAGCTTCAGCCCGATCGCCACGGCTTATGACGTCTACGGGATTCCGTTGCCCAACCCGAAGGGCCGCACCCGCGACTACGGTTTCCAGTTCGTCCTGTTTGGCGGACGTCTCAATATTCGCGCCCAGCAGTACGAGACCGTGGATAACGGCCGCACCGACAGCGCGATCAACACGTACGTCCAGCGTACACTTCGCATGGACGGGGGCACGAGCGTCAGCGATCCAAACCTGACTGGCTTCTTGACCACGCAGCTTACGACGTTGAACCCCACCTGGTCGACTGATCAAGTGCTGGCCGAAGTGATCAAGGAGAGCGGAGTGGATCCCAATTATATAAGCGGCCACTACGGCAAGACCCATGGCGATCGGGGTATTGCCACTTCGCATGGCAAAGAAATCGAGATCGAATACAACCCAACCAACTTTTGGACTGTGAAGGCCACTGTCGCCCAGGATATGGCGCTCAACGGCTCAATATCGGGCGAGCTGCAGGACTATATCAACGCACGCATGCCCCTCTGGACGACCATCAAGAACCCCACGACAGGGCTCCCTTGGTGGACGACCACGATCGGTACGACTACGCCACAAGTCTGGTACTACTCCAACGTTTGGGCACCCATAGCACTCGCGATCCAAACCCAGAACAAGCAGCGCCCGCAAACACGCGAGTGGCATTATACCATGCTGACCGACTACAAGCTCGCCGGCATCACCGCGAACCGTTTCCTCAAGAACCTCGACGTTGGCGGCGACATCCGTTGGGAAGACAAGGCGAACATCGGATACTATGGAGCGCCGGGCGATCCCAATTATACTCCTGCTCCTGGCGCCATCGACTCTTATGATCCCAACCGCCCCGTCTGGGACAAATCACGCTACTACTTCGACGTCTGGGCAGGCTACAACATGCAGCTGTTTAGCGGCAAGGTGCGTTGCCACCTGCAATTCAACATACAGAATCTCTTCGAGCGCGGTCGCCTCCAGGCTGTCGCCATTAATCCCGACGGTACGCCGTATGCCTTCCGAATGGTTGATCCGGCGAAGTACGTTCTCAGCGCGAGATTTGATCTTTGAGGTTTTCGCACCCCTCGAAAGCCTTGTTTCAACTGGCGCCCGCCACCGCGGGCGCCAGTTTTTTTGTGCCAGCCGCCCGGCGCCTTCTCGGGGCGATTTGTAGGAAGCCCGCTTGCGGGCGATGGTGGAACCGTGGAGACGCCGCTCGCCCCCAGAATCGCGTGATTGACCAGACCGGCCCCGACCGTCTTCAATGCCCACCCCAGATATTGCGAGCACTCGCCCGCCCTTTCACTTTCACCTTCACTTTCACCTTCACTTTCACTTTCACCTTCACTTTCACTTTCACCTTCACCCTCACCCTCACTTTCCTCCTCCAGTCATGAGCCTCACGATCAGATCCGCTGACCAATGCCGGTTCGACCAGATCTCGCTGGGTGAGGTCATGCTCCGCCTCGATCCAGGCGAGGGTCGCGTTCGCAATGCGCGCCAGTTCACAGTCTGGGAGGGCGGCGGTGAATACAATACCTCGCGTGGATTGCGAAAATGCTTCGGACTCCGGACCGCGGTCTGCACCGCGTTTGTCGACAACGAGGTCGGCCACCTGGTTGAGGATTTCATCATGCAGGGCGGGGTGGCGACCGACTTCATCAAATGGCGCGAGGACGACGGCATTGGCCGGACCGTCCGCAACGGCCTCAACTTCACCGAGCGCGGCTTCGGAATCCGCGGCGCTGTCGGAGTCTCCGACCGCGGCCACACCGCCGCCAGCCAGCTGAAGCCCGGCGACTTCGACTGGGACCGCATTTTCGGCCAGCTCGGCGTGCGCTGGCTGCATACCGGCGGGATCTTCGCCGCGCTTTCCGAGACGACCGCCCAGCTCGCAATCGATGCGGTCCGCGCCGCGAACCAGCACGGCACCATCGTCAGCTACGATCTCAATTACCGGCCCTCGCTCTGGAAGAGCATTGGCGGCCTGAAGAAGGCCCAGGAGGTCAATCGCGAGATCGCGAAATACGTCGACGTGATGATCGGCAACGAGGAGGACTTCACCGCCTCGCTTGGATTCGAGGTCAAGGGTGTCGACCACAACATCTCCGCGATCGAGACCGATGCCTTCAAGGCGATGATCGAGACGGCCGTAAAAGCCTATCCGAACTTCAAGGTTGCCGCCACGACACTCCGCCGCGTGATCACCGCGACAAAGAACGACTGGAGCGCGATCCTCTGGCACGACGGCAGGTTCCACGAGAGCCGGAAGTATCCCGAACTTGAGATCCTCGACCGCGTCGGCGGCGGGGACAGCTTTGCCTCGGGTCTCCAGTTCGGTTTTCTGCAGTTCAACGACCCACAGAAGGCGGTCGATTACGGTGCCGCACACGGGGCGCTGGCTTCGACCACCCCGGGCGACACCTCGATGGCCACGCGCAAAGAGGTCGAAAAGACAATGGGCGGCGGCGGCGCCCGCGTCGTGCGATAGGATTCTGGCATTTCTTGGAGACGCGACGCCCTCGTCGCGTTTTCGGGGAATGCTCGCGACGAGGGCGTCGCGTCTCCAAGCGACCGCTGGGCGCGCCGTGTTTGGCGGACGGCCCGGCGGTCCGTCCCTACCTTCTCATCGTCATGCAACGCCTCATCACTCCCGCCCGCACCATTCTGCGCCATCCAGAGTTCATGGTGCTGCTGGGCTGCAATCTGCTCGTCGGCCTCGCCTTCGCGTTCGTCTCCCCGTTCTTCTCGATGTTTGGGACGATCGAAGTCGGGATGAGCCCGCTCGTCTTCGGCATTTTCATGACGATGACCTCGCTGAGCGGGATCGCGATCAGCACACTTCTGGCACGCTGGTCAGACACGTGGTTCTCCCGGCGCGCCGTGTTGTTGTTGGGCGGCATCACCGGTGTGCTCTGCTATGTCGGCTATGCCTACGTCCGCAATGTCGCATGGCTCACGGTCATCGGTTGCGTGCTCGGAGGAATCTCATCGATCACGTTCCCGCAACTCTTCGCCTACGCCCGCGACCTGCTGGCCCGCTCCGATGTGTCGCCGCGCGATGCCCCGCTGTACATGAACGTCTTCCGCCTCTTTTTCGCGATATCATGGACGACGGGGCCAGCCGTGGCCGCCTGGGTGATGCTGAAGTACCATTACCGCGGAATGTTCTTTGTCGCGGCCTTCTGTTTCCTCCTGTTCGTTCTGATCCTCATCTTCTTTGTGGCGCCGGCGCAGCCCTGGGCGAGCGGACGGTCGGCGATCCAGGTGCCATTGCGCCGCGTGCTGGTCCGGCCGGACATCCTGTCGTATTTCGTGAGCTTCGCCCTGCTGTTCACTGCGAGCACGATGGGGTTGCTCGACCTTCCCCTGCTCGTGTTGAACGTGCTCGGCGGCACGGGACAGCAGGTTGGAATCATCTACAGCATCGGCCCGGCCTTCGAAATACCGTTCATGCTCTATTTCGGATTGCTCGCAACCAAGGCGGACCAGACCCGGCTCATCCGGATCTCCGTGGTGCTCGCTGTGATCTACTACGCCCTGCTCATGTTTGTCCAGGCGCCGTGGCAGATCTACCCACTGCAGATCCTGGGCGCCGCAATCACTGCCGTTATCGGAGGCATCGCGATCACGTTCTTCCAGAATTTCCTGCCGGACCAGCCGGGCACCGCCACCAATCTCTATTCCTCCGCCGGCCGGCTTGGCTCGACAGCGGGTTATCTTGCCTTCGGGGTTTTCGCCTCAATGTTCGGCTATCGGGCAGTCTTCATCGTCTCCACAGCGCTCTGTGTCATCGCGCTTGCGATCTTGTTCGCCGTCCGTGGACGTTCGGTACCGACGAGGCTCTAGCCAGTATGTTTCTAGCCCGCGGCAGAGCCGCCGTTTCGACAAGCTCGGGACCCTGGGCAAAGTTGAAGGGCAACCAAAGGTGGTAGAGCGCGACCGCTGGGCGCGCCGGTCGCCAGTTGTTCAGCGGCCTTCGGCCTGGCGAAGCGTCTCGGCCAGCGCCTGCTGGGCATTGGGATCGTCGGGATTCCGTCGCAGCTCCTCGCGGAACGCTGCCGCCGCCTCCGGGAAATTCCCAGAATGAAACCAGGCCACACCGAGATTGTGCCAACTTGGTGCGTAATCCGGCTTTAGGCGCAGCGCCTCTTTGAACTCGGCGATCGCGTCATTTAGACGTTCCGGCATCTTCGACAACGCGAGGCCCAGATTGTTGTGCGCATCGGCATAATCCGGTTTCATACGCAGCGCCTCTTCATACTGGGCGATGGCATCATCAAGGCGTCCCGGCATCTTCGCCCAAACGTTGCCCAGATTGTTGTGCGTCTCTGCATCCCCTGGCTTCAGGCGCAGCGCCGCTTCATACTGGGCAACTGCGTCATCCAGATGCCCCGGCACCCGCGACCAGGCATTTCCAAGATTATTGTGCGCTCCGGCATAATCGGGCTGCAGACGCAGCGCCTCCTTGTACTGGGCGATTGCGTCATCCAGGCGCCCCGGAATCTGCGAAAAGGCAATGCCCAGATTATTGTGCGCCCCGGCATAATCAGGCTTTAGGCGCAACGCCTCTTCAATCTGGCCGATCGCATCGTCGAGGCGGCCTGGCGTCTGCGACCACGCGAGGCCGAGATTGTTGTGCGCATCGGCAGAATCCGGCTTCAGGCGCAACGCCTCTTCATACTGGGCAATCGCATCATTCAGACGCCCCGGCAGCTGCGACACGGCGTTGCCCAGATTGTTGTGGGCGTCGGCAGAATCCGGCTGCAGGCGCAACGCCTCTTCATACTGGGCAATCGCATCATTCAGGCGCCCCGGCGTCTGCGACAAGGCATTGCCAAGGTTGTTGCGCGTTTCGGCAGAATCCGGCTTCAGGCGCAACGCCGCTTCATACTGGGTGATCGCATCGTTCAGACGCGCCGGTATTTTCGACAGCGCGAGGCCCAGATTGTGATGCGCGTCCGCATAATCCGGCTGCAGGCGCAGCGCCGCTTCATACTGGGCAATCGCATCATTGAGACGCCCCGGAATCTCCGACCATACGACACCCAGGTTGAAGTGCGCCCGCTCGTTGTCCGGCCGCTTGGCCACCGTGTCGCTCCAGAGGATCAGTTCACTCCGGTAATCCTTATTCCGCCGTGCGGTGAGCAGACCCAGTCCAAGTGCCAACGCGAGAAAAAGGACCATGGGGACTACGGGACCACAGACCACAAGACCACAGGACCGAAGGGCCGCAGACCACAACGCAACCAGTCCGTGGTCCCGTAGTCCGTTGTCCCGTGGTCCGTTGTCCCGCACTGTCCGCAGCACGTTGTACAGGCCGGCAACACCGGCGACGATCACCGCCGCCAGTGGCAGGTACATCCGGTGCTCCACGATCATCTGGACCCGGCCCGGCATGATGCTGGTGGGTGCCAGAATCGCGAAGAACCATGCACCCAGAAAACCCAGCACCGGCCGACGCCACAGCGCGACCAGCACCGCTGCCGCCAGCCCCACGACCACGAGCGCATACAGCGCCGTTTCCGCCGAGAGGCCCGCCTGGAGCGTGCCGTATTCAAACACGAGTGGAGCTGGCCACACCGATAGCCACAGGTAGCGGGTGACCGCTTCGAACTGCGTCAACCAGTACGGCCACGGCGTGACACCAACGTTGAAGCCAGATGCGCCGTTGCGATTCCAGCCCGTGCTCGCCACCAGACCGATCAACGGCAGCCAGGTCGCCGCCAGCGCCGCATGCAGTCCCCAGTGCCGCCTCCAGGCATCCCGGAACGAGCCCGCAACAAAAGTCCGGTCGTAGAGCAGCACCATCAGCGGCGCGGTGACCATCACCTCCTTGGTGGCCATGCCCAGCAGGCAGGCCGCGATTGAGAAGGCGTACCAGATCCATGTGACGCGGCCCGCATGTGGGCCACCCGCATCTGCGCGCTCCGCGCAGGTGCCGCGGACGAAGCAGTACACGGTGAGCAAATAGAACAGCCCCATGAGCGACTCCGCGCGCTGGACGATGTAGGTCACCGATTCGGTCTGCAGCGGGTGCAACGTCCAGAGAAGCGCGGCGCCAAAGCCGATAAGAGAAGCCGTGGCGTTTCCCCGCCGCGCGAGCGCTTGCCCTGAGCGAAGTCGAAGCGCTTGCCTGACGATCCCGAAAAGTGTCAGCCCTGCCAGAACATGGATTGCGAGGTTGAGGACGTGATAACTCCACACCGCCGTACCACTGACGCCGTAGTTCAACGCCAGGGATAGACTCAGGATGGGCCGTCCGCTCGTGGTCATGCCGCCCGGGGGCCAAAACGCGGTGCTCCAGTGCCGTATCGTCGGGTTGTGGACAATGGCGTCGATGTCGTCGAAAAGCAGCGGGACGGAAAAAGTCCCGCTATAGGCCGCGATCGCCGCCGCCGCGATGACGGCTCCACAGGCCAGCCCCAACCAGTCCACGTGCGATCCCGTGATGCGTTTCAGAACCGGGATTTCGGCTGGGGAATTTTGCGCTGGCATGGAACGCGGAATGCGCAGGCTAAGCATCGCCGCTCCTCGCGGCAAGTCCCGAGGAATGCACCCACTTCCCTGCGTCGGTTGCTCAATGGCTTCCGGCTTGCTGGAGCGCCGCAGCCAGCGCCTGCCGGGCCAAAGGATCATCGGGCGACAGGCGCAGCTCCTCACGGAAAGCGGCGGCCGCACGCTGAAAATCTTCCAATTGAAATAGACTCCGCCCGAGTTCGTGCCATCCCGGCGCGTAGTCCGGCCTCAGGCGCAGCGCCGATTCATACTGGGCAACCGCGTCATTCAGCCGGCCCGGTGCCTGCGCCAGAACAAAGCCCAGATTGTTGTGCGCCTCGAAATAGTCCGGATTCAGCCGCACCGCCGCTTCGAACTCGGCAATCGCGTCATTCAGCCGCCCCGGCATCTGCGTCAATGTGTTTCCCAGATTGTTGTGCGCCTCGGCGTAATCCGGCTTCAACCGCACCGCTGTTTCAAACTCGCCGATCGCGTCATTCAGACGAGCCGGCCTCTGCGCAAAGGCGACGCCCAGGTTGTTGTGCACCTCGGCATGATCCGGCTGCAGGCGTAACGCTGTCTGGTATTCGACGATCGCGTCATCCAGACGGTCCGGCATTTCTGCCAATGCGACGCCCAAGTTGCTGTGCGCCTCGAAATCACCCGGCTGCAAGTGCACAGCCGCTTTGAGCTCGGCGATCGCGTCATCCAATCGCCCCGGCAATTTGGCCAGGGCAACGCCTAGATTTGTGTGCGCCTCCTCAAAGTCCGGCTTCAGTCGAAGCGCCTGTTCATACTGCGCAATCGCGTCGCTCGAGCGCCCCGGCAGCTTCGACCACGCGAGGCCCAGGTTGTTGTGCGCCCGCGCGTTGTCCGGCCGCTTGGCCACCGTGTCGCTCCAGAGCACCTCTTCGCTGCGGTAGTCCTGATTGCGTTGAACCGAGACCAGGCCCAATCCAGCGCCAACGATTGCGAGAACCGCAAGGCTCCATCGCCCGGCCCAGGCATACGCTCCAAGCACCGTCAACGCGATCACACCGGCCAACGGCAGATACAGCCGACTCTCCGCCATCGGTTGACCAACGATTGGAACGATGCTCGAGGTCGGAGCCAGAATCAAAAAATACCAGCAGGCCGCAAAGCCCGCCGCGGGCCATCGCCGCAGCGCGATGACCACGAACATCAGCATCGCGGCCAGAACGACCGCAAACGGCCAGAGTTTGCTCAGGGGAGTGGCCGCAAACATTCCGTAGTCGAAAACCAGGGGATGCGGCCAGAACGCCAGAAGCAGGTACCTCACAATGACCCGGCATTCGGTCAATCCATAGGCCCACCAGGCAATCCCCCCGCCAAAACCCACGCCCCGAACGTGCAGGCCGGTCATGAGGAAGCTCAACGGAATCCACGTTGCGGCAAGCGCAAGATACAGCGCCCAACGGCGGCGCCAGGCATCGCGGAAGCACCCTGCCACAAACGCGCGATCGTAGAGGAGCACCATCAGGGGCGCGGTGACCATCACCTCCTTGGTCGCAACGCCAGCCAGACATGCCAGCACCGAGAGCGACAACCAGATGAGCCGGCTGCGTTTGGCCGGATCCACGCAGATTGCGGGAGCGATCTTGTCGCACGAGTCCGGCCTGTCGTCGGTGCCTGTTCCACGCACGAAGCAATACAGCGTCAAAAGGTAGAACAATCCCATGAGCGATTCGGCCCGCTGCGAAAGATACGTCACCGATTCGGTCTGCACGGGGTGCCAGGTCCAGAGCGCGCTGACGGCCAGAGCCAGGGTCGTCGCAACCGGACCGAATCGCTCCGCAAGAACCGGTCGCCGAAGCGTGCGGCGCACAAGCGCGAACAAAGTCCAGCCCGCCAGCACGTGAATGATCAGGTTGACCAGATGATAGCCGAAGACTGCATTGCCGCCGAACGCGTCGTTCACCGCATACGACAGATTGAGCAGCGGCCTCCCTCCGACCCCGGCATCATTTGGGGGCGTCAATGCCGGCCAGAGCGGCCACAACCGGTGAATCGACAGGTTCTCCGTGATTGAAAACCGGTCATCGAGCAGCAGGGGGACCGAGAAGGTCCGGCTGTAGACCGCAATCGCACCTGCGGCGAGAATCGCGCCACTCAACAAACCCGTCCAATCGACGCGGCGGCCGGCGACGGGGTCTGGAGTCGGCCTCGCCACCGCAGAACCTTTCACTGCCACGGACTGCGGCTGCGATCGCAGCGATTTCCTCATGGTTGGGAAGCCCGGATGTTCTCCAGGATCTTTCTGGCCGTCTCATTCCCGGGTTGGAGCCTCAGGACCGCTTCAAGGTGTGCGGTGGCCTCTTCGCCGCGTCCTGGTATCTTGAGCAACGCAACCGCAATGTTAAACTGGGCTGCGGCATTGTCCGGATTCAAACGCAATGCCGCTTCATACTGAGCGACTGCCTCCTGGGTGCGGCCCTGGGCGTTGAGGGCATTTCCAAGATTGTTATGCGCCTCGACGTAGCCGGGCTTCAGGCGCAGCGCTTCTTCGTATTGCGCGATCGCATCATTCGCGCGCCCGGGGCTGTGTGCCCAAGCGAGACCGAGGTTGTAATGCGCCTCGGCGTAATCGGGCTTCAGGCGCAGCGCTTCTTCGTACTGGGCAACCGCCTCCTGGCTCCGGCCCTCGTCTCCAAGGACATTTCCAAGATTGTAGTGCGCCGCGGCATCATCCGGTTTCAATCGCAGCGCTTCTTCATAGTGGGCGATCGCGTCGTTCAAGCGCCCTGGTGTCTTCTCCAGCGCAAAACCAAGTTCGGCATGCACCTGGGCATCGTCCGGATTCAGACGCAGCGCGGCTTCATAGTGGACGATCGCCTCCTGCGTTCGGCCCTCGGTATTGAAAGCATTCCCAAGATTGTCATGCGCCTCGGCCAGATCCGGATTCAGGCGCAGCGCCGCTTCATACTGGACGATCGCCTCTTTTGTCCTCCCCACGGCGTTCAAGGCACCTCCCAGATTGTTGTGCGCCACGGCAACGCCCGGATTCAGGCGCAGCACTTCTTCATATTGCGCGATCGCCTCCAGTGTCCGGCCCTCGTCATTCAAGGCTTTTCCCAAGTTGTTGTGCGCCTGGGAAAGATTCGGCTTCAAGCGCAGCGCTTCTTCATATCGGGCGATCGCGTCATTCATCCGCCCTGGCATCTTCGACAACGCGTCTCCCCAACAGACGAGCGCCCGCTCGTTGTTCGGCCGCTTGGCAACCGTGTCGCGCCAGATTCCCAGTTCACTGCGATAGTCTTCGTTGCGGAGGGCGGTGAGCAAACCGAGTCCAAGCGCCAACGCGAGAAAAAGGACAATGGGGACTACAGGACCACAGACCACAAGACCACAGGACCGAAGGGCCGCAGACCACAAGGCAACCAGTCCGTTGTCCCGTGGTCCGTTGTCCCGTAGTCCGTGGTCCAGTGGTCCGTTGTCCCGTGGTCCGTGGTCCCGTAGTCCGTGGTCCTGTAGTCCGTGGTCCCGTAGTCCGTGGTCCTGTGGTTCCGGCTCCCGCCCTGTCTGCATCACGGTGTACAGGCCGACCACACCAGCGACGACCACCGCCGCCAACGAAAGGTACATTCGATGTTCAACGATCAT
>Ga0182027_10001662_pt1 | contig 36802 bp, 25 predicted proteins | sample 712E1DmetaG_FD_121300 | JGI IMG/M metagenome (GOLD analysis project Ga0182027, IMG submission 121300) | Permafrost microbial communities from Stordalen Mire, Sweden - 712E1D metaG (Illumina Assembly) | ecosystem: Environmental > Terrestrial > Soil > Wetlands > Permafrost | place: Sweden...
CATCCGGATTTGACAATGCTAGCGTTCCTGGTGCATCGGTCCAGTAGGTATATATCAGGCCTGCTGTGCTTCCTGTCGTTACTGATCCTGCTGTCAGATCTACCGTTGCCGGTGAACAAACTGCTGCAGGGTTAGTGATGACAACTGCAGGTTTAGCATTAATTGTTATTGTCCCTGTAACATGTACGCCTGGACAACCTCCGGTTAAAGTAACAGTGTAGATTATCGGACTTCCTGCTATTGTTGGTGTACCGTTGATGGTTACCACATTAGCTGCCCATACACCTATGACGCCGATAGGCAAATTAGTGATTGTAGCTCCTGTTGCTCCAGTAGTTGCGTAGGTGATCGGTACAATAGCTGTATTGATACATACCATCTGCGCATCTGTACCTACTGCGGAGGTCAATGTTATTGTTGTTGTACAAGTATTGAGTTGAGCTTCATCAGGACTAGTTGCAACTTCCCAATCCGTAGCGTCATCAATATCAGCCGCTAAAATGATATCGAACTTCGCGCGTGCCACAACATAGCTATATGTGGCAGTATTGTTAAACATCAGATTATAATTATAAAGAAAACTATCTCCAGGTTTAATAATGCCGGGAAGACTTGAATCGGATGTCTTAAGATTGGAGATTATTATCGCATCGGTTTCCCCCAGTCCAGGTCCAAAATGTTTTGCGCCAATCCAGAAGCTTTTTATAGGGTGTGTTCCGGATGTATGAATATTAATATAAACGGTGCTTGTTTGTCCCGGACAATACAAGTTTTTAGAAAATGCATTTATATAGATATCCGGACTTTCATCCCAGTTGGGACTTCCATCATATATTTCAAAATAAGAATATCCTGGAAAATACTTACCGGATACTCCTGCGCCTACTGATCTGAAATAAGTAGCTACCGATCCCCCGTGAATTGATGCAGCAATATCATTTAAGCTTATGCGTCCATTTGAATCTATAATTGTAGTCGTACCTAGCCCAAGCTCAGTGGCCCAGCTATTAAGAAATGCTACCCTTCCTGCCTTATCAATTGCATTTGAAGTGGTTTGAGGTATTAATATTGTCCCGGTATTTACAGGTATCCCATTAGTGTCACACTCCTGTAAGAATGAATTACAATAGGGCGAAGCAAATACCACATGTATTTCAGTGTATAACTGGTACATGTAAGTTTTGGGTGGTCCGACTGGTTGGGAAATTGTACCGAAAATTGTCTGCCTCAATTCCGCCCATTTCAATTTGTTGTTTAAGGAATCTTTTAATCCTGAAGAGTCAGCATCTCCTGATATTACAATAACCAGAGTATTCATGTTTGTTTCGCCTGCTGGAACTAAGCCCGCAGGATCCGGTGTTGAATAAACAGGAGTGGTAGGATCTGTTCCTGCCAATTTTTCTATCAACATCATAAATGCACTTTTGAAGTTAGAACAACCACTAGCCTCAAATGTATTATCTGTTCCAGCTGGATATTTGTAAAAATCCTGTAATGCACTTTTTACACCAGAAAGATCATCGCTATCTGTCGTAAATAGGAACAGGTATTTATCTGATGAAGAACTTGTTGCGCTCATTTTTAATTTATTTAGTAAAACTAATTTTTAAAATTATTCTATTAATTAGCAGCGGGTTGAATCATCTGGAAATTTGTTCCATCATAAACGGCCATCACCATGCTCCCAGTTGCTATATAGCCGCTTCCAGGATCATTATTGACTTTAATTCTAAGTGCTTTAGCCCCAATCGAGTTTATGTTCACGGTACAGGCACCAGTATTCGATGTGTTAGCTTTGAAGATAATTACCATACCTGTCACATAAGCAGTAATCCCTGAAATAGCTACCAAATAGGTGTTAGCTGAACCGGTATCTGGTCCATAATTGAACGATCCGTTTGTAGTAGTCTTACCATTAATTGTCAACTGCCGGCTGCTGACAGTTGAGTTAAATTCACCATATATAAGAGGAGGGACTGTAGGAATTGTAGCTGAATTATCTATGTACAACCTGTTAGGATTTCCGTCATTGTAACCGGCATAAGAACCAATAAGAATTCTACCACTCTGTGAATTATTATTGAGTTCCCCGGCATGGCTTCCAATATAAACATTGTCATTTCCTATATAACTGAGAGCGCCCGCTCTGTAACCTATAAAGACATTGTCATGGCCTGGAGTCCCATACTCGCCATCTTCAATTCCTGCCTGGCTTCCGATATAAGTATTACATGTACCAGTGCTATTCCAGCTCCCTGCTCCCTCTCCTACATAAACATTCCATCCTGCAGTACTATTCTTTCCGCTCTGATACCCTACAAAAACATTTGAATTTCCATTTATATTGGCATTCCCTGCCAGGTACCCCATATATACATTATAACTACCAATAGTTGTATTATATCCCGATTCATGACCAAGGAAAATATTGCCATATCCCTCAACATTATTGAAACCGGCTCTATACCCAAAGAAAACATTGTATTTGCCTTTGGTTGCACTGATGTTAGGATTGGTTTTTAATCCACTCTCATGTCCAATAGCATAATTAAGTTTGTTTATATTAAGAAAATCGTTGCTTGTACCTCCCTGCACGTTTGTAATAGAAAACCCTTTTGTAGAGTCATTTACTGAAATATTTGTCTTGTTTGCGTTTACACTTAGATACTTAGAAGTTAATCCCTTCGAATCTCCAAATCCACCAATAGCAAATCCCCCTTTAGTTGCGCCTTTACCTAAATTAGTTGTATCAATATATGCTCTTATGCTGTCGGGGGTCACACGGAGAAATTCGATCTTTGTGGACTTGGATTCGTCGAATCCGCCAATCGCAAACCCCCCTTTTGTGGCTCCTTTTCCTGTTGATGGATTTTTATCTATGTATATTCTGATACTGTCATTACTGACAGTCAGGAGATCCTGTACGCCACCCCCGTCTTTACCTTGATCGAATCCACCAATAGCAAATCCTCCTTTTGTCGCACCTTTTCCTATAACTGGAGTTTTATCAATATAAACTCTTATACTGTCTGGAGTAACCCTGAAATAATCCTGAGGAGCTATTTTTGATCCATCAAAACCGCCAATCGCAAATCCTCCCTTAACTCCTTTTGCAGTCCTGGGAACATAGATATTGACTGCATCAGGATATACTGCGAATACTGTCTGACCATCCTTTCTCTTTACTTCAAAAAGCGCATCTGTTGCTCCATCATTGGCACTCACAACTGACAGTTTAGATCCTTGCAGGAAAGCTTTCGCGCTATCTGAGACCATTGAGTAAGGAACAGACCATAACTGGGCTGAACCAAGGTTCTTATAATCGGTTGGATTAGCTATTTTAGTACCAATATAAAGTGGCGGCTTGGCCCAGTCTATTGCTCCAAAGCTGGCCGATGATCCCTGGATCTTGGTCGCCGTTGGTTTACCAAAAACAACTATAAATAAACCAAAAGCATTTGTTTTAACATTCGTTTGTTCCTCCTCCCAGATATAGGTGCCTGTACCATTCAAAAAAAATCCTGTTGTATCCGACAAAACTGAGAGTTTGACTTTTATAGTAGCGTTGATTATCGGATTTCCGGATCCGTCTCTTGCAATTGCCTGGTAATTGAAGCCATGAGGAACCTGGGAAGTTAAAAGATTAAAAGAAAAGGACAAAAGTGAGGTTAGAAGTAACTTTGTTTTCATATTAGTGATCTTAAGAAATTCCAGTTTATAAGAAAATAGAAAGTTCAAGTTATGCTAAAAAACATCTCATGTCAATTTTTTTTGACAAAACGTTAAAAATAATTTAGGAAAATAACGAAAAATGTCAATTCGGGAATAATGGATATATTTGAAGAAAAAAATATGACTAAAGTTTGCGTAGTAAGCGGTGGATCAGGTGGTCTTGGATTATCTCTTGCATCTAAACTGCTTAAAGGTGGAATGAACGTCATTATCCTTGGGCGTAATTCCGGAAAGCTTTTGCAGGCTGCCAAATGGCTTCAGACAGGTGTTGAGCACAGCCGGTTAACTCATATTGTTTGTAATATTGGTAAAGAGGAAGATATCAGGATGTTGGGTGATTTTATAAAGTCACAAAATATGACTGTTGAGTATCTTTTTAACAATGCCGGAAAAGGAGTATTTGCCAAAGCAGATGCTTCAACCGCTGCAATGATAGATGATACTTTTGAAGCTAATCTGAAAGGAATGATCCTGCTGACATCCGAAATATTGAGAATTACTCCTGAGAACAATGAACTTACAATAGTTAATATTATGTCGACCTCTGCCCTTTTTGGAAGAGCTGAAGAGACTATTTATTGTGCAGCAAAATGGGGTGCGAGAGGTTATACTGAAGCGCTCAGGACAGAATTAAAAGGGACTAAAAGAAATATAATTGCCGTATATCCGGGCGGGATGAAGACAGATTTCTGGAAAGCACCCGGACAAAAACGCGATATATCTGGTTTCATGGATCCAGTCGAGGTTGCTGAAAAAATTGTAAATGCAGTGCTTGTTTCGGATAAGATGCTTGTAACAGATATCACCATTAACAGGAAAAAATAAGGTGTGAGGAGTGAGACGTAAGGCGTGAGGCGTGAGGCGTGAGGTAGCAGAAGCTGATATAATTATGAGAGTCTGTTTTTATAGTCGTTATAGCTGAATTTTCGCAGAAGTTCAAATTTCCTGTCCTGCTTCCAGATGCCGATTGAAGGATGCTGAACACCATTGAATGTTGTGGTCTTAACCATCGTGTAATGAATCATATCCAGGAAAACAATCCTGTCCCCAGGCTTAAGTTCATTCTCGAATGACCAATCACCAATAAAATCTCCTGAAAGACATGAGTTACCTCCCATTCTGTAAACAGGCTTGTCTTTAACCGGATCGGAAGCTCCAAGTATACCTGGTTTATATGGCATTTCAAGACAATCAGGCATATGGGCTGTGAACGAAACATCGAGTATTGCAGTTTTAATTCCCTGGTTTTCAATAATATCTTCGACTGTTGAAACCAGTTCACCCGTTTCCCAGGCAAAAGCGCTACCAGGTTCAAGTATAACATGAAGTCCGGTTTTCTCCTGGAATTTTTTAAGAAGATCAATAAGGTGTTCAGTATTATAATCCTTCCTGGTCATCAGGTGTCCCCCGCCCATATTGATCCACTTCAGTTTGCTGAATAAATGGCCGAATTTTTCCTCAACCTTGCTCAGAATTTTTTCGAGAGTATATGAATCTGATTCAAATAAAACATGAAAATGAAGTCCTTCAATACCTTCAGGTAACCCATTTTTAAGATCTCCTGCAGTTACACCAAGCCTTGAACCTGGCGAACATGGATTATATATACCTTGACATACTTCGGAATACTCGGGATTTATTCTGAGTCCGGCTGATTTTTTTTTCGAATATTTTTGCAATTTATTCGAAAATTTCCTGAACTGGTTTAACGAATTAAAAGAGATATGAGAACTATATTTCAATATTTCGTCAAAATCTCTTTCAAGGTAAACAGGACTATAACTATGTGCAAGCGATCCTATCTCCTCTCTGCAAAGTCTTGCTTCATTAACCGAGCTTGCAGCAGCGCCGGAAACATATTCCTTCAGGATATCAAAAACACCCCACATTGCGAAACCTTTGAAGGCAAGAATTATTTCAGCTCCGGATTCATCTGATACCTGCTTTATCAGAGATAGATTTCTACGAAATCTTTCTTCATCAATTACGTAGCAGGGAGATGGTATTTTATTATAATCTATTGACATTTTATTTTATTTTTTCTCCCTACCACCAAAAGTTACTAATTCTGTATTTAATTGTAATTCAAATATATGATCTTGCATTTTCTCCCATTCAGGGGAGATGCCGGGAAGCTGTAGAGGGGTGATGTCCTGCCTCTTGCCTACTGCCTACCTACACCTCCAGGTCAATATCGAACAACTCCACCCATGGCAAACCCAGCTTCTTCAATTCAGCCATGAAAGGATCAGGGTCAAATTCTTCAACATTAAATACGCCAGGCTTTTTCCATATACCTTTAAGATACATCATTGCACCAATAGCTGCTGGAACACCTGTTGTATAACTTACACCCTGTGCACCAGTTTCAGCATAAGCTGCTTCATGACTGCAATTATTATAAACATAATAGGTTTTTTCCTTCCCGTTCCTCACTCCTTTTATGCGGCAACCGATAGATGTCTGACCCTTGTAATTTACTCCAAGTTCACCCGGATCAGGAAGAACAGCTTTCAGAAACTGGATTGGTACTATTTCCTTACCTTCAAACATAACAGGTACAATTCCTGCCATTCCAATATTCTGAATAACACGAAGATGCGTAAGATACTCCTGTCCGAAGGTCATCCAGAATCTTGCCCTTTTCAATGTCGGAAAATTCTTTACGAGAGACTCAAGCTCTTCATGATAAATAACATATGATTCTTTTGGTCCGATATCCGGATAGTTAAGCGGTTTATGTATTTCATGAGGTTTTGTAATTATCCACTTGCCATTTTCCCAATATTTACCTTTTTGAGTAACCTCCCTTATATTTATTTCGGGATTGAAGTTTGTAGCGAAGGGTTTCCCATGGTCACCGGCATTACAGTCAACTATATCAAGGTGGTGAATTGCATCGAAATGATGTTTGGCAGCATATGCAGTAAAAATTGAAGTTACTCCCGGATCAAATCCGCAACCTAGGATCGCTGTGATACCTGCCTTTTTATATCTGTCAGCATAGGCCCATTGCCAGCTATATTCATATTTAGCCTCGTCAAGAGGTTCATAATTAGCTGTATCAAGGTAGGCTACTCCTGTTTCAAGACAGGCATCCATAATATGAAGATCCTGGTACGGAAGAGCAACATTAACAACAATATCAGGACCAAATGACTTAATAAGTTTAACGAGTTCAGGCACTTTATCAGCATCAATCTGAGAAGTCTTTATCCTGTTATTTCCAATTCTTTCAGCTATGACATCGCATTTTGCTTTGGTTCGGCTCGCCATCATTATCTCAGTGAAAACCTGCGGTAATGAAGCCATTTTATGAGCTACCACCGAGCCAACTCCACCAGCTCCAATTAAAAGTACTTTTCCCATTTTAAAAATTCTTTCGGGTTATTATTTAGTGTACAAAAATATCTAAATTCAGTGTATATCCAATATCACTTTAATTCAAATTGACTAAGGTTTCCTCAAGTATCATAGGGTTATAAAGACTTTGAGTTTTAATAAATGTAACTTAAAGTACTCTAGGCATTACATGCACTTATTGTTTACTTACCATAATATTTCCTTACCTGCTCAAGGTTTTCCGGAGTACCTATATCGGCCCAGAAACCTTCATCATGTCTGTAAGTATAGATATTATGTTCACCGGCCAGGTTAAGATATAGAGCTGTCATAGTATAAATCCCTTCATCCATATAATTAAATATTTCAGGTTCAACTATATGCATGCTGGAAAATGCTATTTCGGAGAGCTTCTCTGCTGAAGACCCGGTAAGTATCTGTTCTCCGGTTGACCTGTTTCGCCATCCACGGATCAAACCCGATTTATTAATAAGGTAGAACCTGATACCAGGCCGGTCCCTTACTGCAAGAGTTGCCAGCCCTTTATTCTTAAGATGGAACTTATAAAGTGAAGAAAGATCCATATCAGAAATTATATCCACGTTATAAATCAGAAATGGATTGTTGTCAAAGAATGCCCTTGCTTTATATAATCCGCCGCCTGTTTCTAGAAGCATTTCCCGTTCATCTGAGATAGTGATATGGAATCCACTTTTGTTCAATCGTTTTACTTCATCTTCCACCATATCAGCTAAATGGTGCACATTAATTATTATATCTCTGAAGCCATGTGCTGAGCATCTCTCAACTGCTAGCTGAAGAGCAGTCTTCCCGTTGATATCGATAAGAGCTTTAGGATGTGTTTCTGTTATTTTTCCAAGTCTTTTGCCTAATCCGGCTGCAAATATCATTGCCTTCATGACATCAGATAGTTAGTTTATAATGAATTAGTGAAGGGAGTACCTAAGGCAGCATCATTCAGATTCCTGAAAAGAATACTATCCTGAATCAAATCGATTGAATGGTTCAACTCAGGAAGATTCAGAGGCAGTTTTCCGGAATTTTTAATCCCGGTCAACAGATTTACTGCTGGAACGATACTTTCAGCGAATGTTGGTTTTTTTTCGTATAATCCCCTGAAACCAAAAGCTCCCAATGCCTGCATGAGACGTATAAGACTGAATCCGGTATAGTATCCTATGAATTGATCCCTGCTTTCTTTTATCAGGTTGCAGAATATATCGGTGTAATAATCAAGTAATTGTTCACAAATGTCTCTTGGAATGTGGGCTTTTGCATCAAATAAAAGAGATGCCACATCATATTGTGGAGCTCCTCTCCTTCCACCCTGATAATCAATAAACCAGGGATTATTATTGATAATCATAATATTAGCAGATTGGAAGTCGCGATAAAGAAAATAATTCTGATCGGCTTTCAGAAGAAAGTCACTTAGAACATTAAAATCATGTTCAAGCTTTCTTTCATTAAAGGGAACTGATATCAGTTTCAGAAACATATATTTAAAATAGTTCATATCCCACATCATCGACTGCTTGTCAAAGCTTCGGTGCGGATAGCATAGTTCCAGATCGAGGTCTTTAATTCCTTCAGTCTGAAAAAGCAAAAGAATCTCAAGTACTCTTTTATATATAGATATAGTTTCACTATCGAAAACAGAACCGGCCGTTTTTTGAAGCAACCAGGTGAAAAGATTTGTGTTGCCAAGATCCTGAAGGAAATAAACATGTTTTTCGGGCAAGTATCCGAAAATTTCCGGAACGGGAAGCTTTTTTGAGATGAAATGCTTTGTGAAACCAACAAATGCCTGATTTTCTTCAGGATTAGGATTATATGCCCCAATAATTGTTCTGCTTTTGTCAGTAATCCTGAAATATTTCCGGTCAGATCCCGAAGCTGGCAATGAGACAATATTCACCTCAGACCTTCCAAATACTGTTTTGTATCCATCTGATATTAAGGATATTTCGTTCATTCAGATTTTGCTTGACTATATAATTTTTAAGTTTTTTACCCAGCCCTTTCCCTTCCCAGGGAGGGGATTTGCAAGGATTTCAACACAGCTTTTATCTTTACTTTTATCTTTTGTCTCAATTAAAACCGCACAAATACTTTCTTCCTGTAGAGAATAAGTGTTATCCCCCAAACTATCATCAATTGAATTATTGCGAAAAGAAGGCTGCCATTCAGATTCCCGGCAACCGGAGCGCAGACCTTTTCATAAAACCAATTATAAAGAGTAATCTTTTCTATTCCAGATTGTATCCTGATAAGTATTAATGACTCAGCCCATAGTACTGAAATGAAATATGCAAAGAGAGCATTAGTGCCCAAAACATCGAGAAATATCCCCCACTTCTGAAATTTGAAAATATCTGTAATAAGATAAAAAAAAGAAAATATAGCTATAGCAATTCCGGCAGTATAAAGAACGTAAGAACTACTCCACAATGGTTTGTTTATGGGAAAAAACAGATTCCAGAGAAGTCCTAAACCCGTACTTCCTGCTGCAAAAAGCAATAATTTAATGAGTGTAACTCCGTTTGGTGATCCTTTTCCAACCATTTCTCCTGTCAGAAATCCGAGTAATACAGTACAAATTGCGGGAATGGTGCTTAATAATCCTTCAGGATCAAATGCGATTCCAAATCCCTGATAAAGATGCTTTTCACCAAGAATTCTCAGATCGCACTTAAGTGCAAAATTGGTTTCAAGGCTGAAAGGATCTGAACCGCCGAATAATACCATAATTCCCCAGTAAAGCAATAACAGAGAGCCGGTTACAACCCATATATAATTTCGTCTTATTGCAAGACATATCAAAGCACCCAAACCATATGCCAAGGCAATACGCTGAAGAACACCCATTATTCTCAGGGTTGAATAGTTGCGGTCAAAATATGGAAAGATATTCAGAAAAAGTCCTAAAGCAAATATCGCGGCAACCCTCCTGAAAATCCTGAACAGCGATCCTCCGGTAATCTGATGGTCATATTTTCCGAGGGAAAACCATATTGATATACCAACAATGAAAAGGAAACATGGAAAGACCATGTCAGTCGGTGTACATCCATTCCATGTTGAATGCTGTAAAGGAGCATAAACAAATTTCCAGCTGCCCGGAGTATTTACGATTATCATAAATGCAACTGTCAGTCCCCGGAATATATCGAGAGAAAACAGCCTGCTGCTTTTAGCCATAATGAAGAATTTTTATGCTATGTAAAAATAGTAATTTATGCCAATTTGTTAAAATCTGGCCAGCCTCTTTAAATTAATGCTGATAATAATAAGTTTAAGGAAAGAAGCGGAGATGAAAAATCACTATTTTTGAAAGAGCATTGAATTTATAGTTTCAGGATTACCTCAAGAATTCAAATGATAACTCACCTATGAAGCAAAAAATAATTCCTGCAATAATTACATGCTTTCTTCTGATTCCATTCACAATGAAGGCTCAGCAGACCGATCCTCCATTTATAAAATATCTTAATCATCCGTGGGTAGATTCGGTTCTGAAAACGATGACTACTGAGCAGCAGATAGCCCAGCTGATCTGGATTCCTGCATGGTCTGATAAAGATGTCTCCCATTACGTTGAGGTTAGCGATAATATAAGGAAATATGGTATCGGAGGATTAATTTTTTTTCAGGGTACTCCGGAAAAGCAGGCAGAATTGACAAATTTCTATCAGAAAATCTCTAAAGTTCCGTTGTTTATTGCAACTGATGCTGAATGGGGTCTTGGTATGAGACTAAATAATGTAGAAAAGTTTCCCTATCAGATGACACTCGGGGCTATTAAGAATGATTCACTTATCTACCTGATGGGAAAAGCTGTTGCCGATCAGAGTAAAAGGATGGGGATCAATGTGAATCTTGCACCTGTGGCTGATATCAACAACAATTCTATGAATCCGGTTATCAACTACAGATCTTTTGGTGAAAACCGGGAGAAGGTTACCGCCAAAACCCTGATGTATATGAAAGGTATGCAGGATAATGACATTCTGGCCACAGCAAAACATTTTCCGGGTCATGGAGATACTGATATCGATTCGCATAATGATCTTCCGGTGATCAACCATCCAAGATCAAGATTGGATAGCATAGAGTTATTCCCGTTCACAAAACTTATCAATGAAGGAATCAGTTGCATAATGACAGCACATCTGATGATCCCATCACTCGATACAACATCAGATCAGCCTTCAACTTTATCTTCAGTGATTATAAATGATCTCCTGAAAAAACAATTGGGCTTCAAAGGTCTGGTGATTACAGATGCGATGAATATGAAAGGCATTACTAAGTACTACGAACCTGGGGTTGCGGATGCAAAAGCATTTGAAGCAGGTAATGACGTTATCGAATATGTTACTGATGTTGATGCTGCAGTGAAAGCTATAAATGACCTTATAAAAACAAAAAAAATAACCAGTGAAGAGGTTGCCGGCAAATGCAGAAAGATACTTGCTGCCAAATACTGGGCCGGACTAAATAATTATAAAAAAATAAAACAGCTGAATCTTGATAATGATCTGTCCAAAGGGGTATCAAACGCATTGATCCGGGAACTGTATGCATCAGCAATTACAGTGCTGAATGACAGTGAGAATATAATACCTGTCAAACATCTTGAAAAAATCAGAATAGCAACGCTGGCTATAAATAAAGAAGAACTGACATTATATCAGGAAAGAGTTTCACAATATGTCCCAGTTGATAATTTTTTTATTGATACGCTCAACAGGAAGAAGACTTCTGAAATTCTTAAAAAGCTTGCGCTTTATGATCTTATTATTGCAGGTATTTTTAATAATGACCAAAGACCAGGAATGAATTTTGGAATACCGGAATACCTCGATAGTCTGGTCGAGAGACTCACTAAACAAAATAAATGTATTATCACCTATTTCGGAAATCCCTACGCTATTGCAAGGATCAGGTCGCTTCAGAATGCAACAGGACTGATATTAGCCTATCAGGAAAATAACTATACCGAGGATCTTTCAGCCCAGCTTATTTTCGGTGGAATTGGGTCAAAAGGATCTCTTCCTGTTACAATTAATGCTAAATATCCTGAAGGTTATGGAATAATAACAGAAGGTAACATGCGGATGCAGTATGGAATTCCGGAGAGTGCAGGAATGAACTCTGAATTACTGAACAGAAAAATTGATTCAATAGCCAATTATGGCATCTCTGTTGGAGCTTATCCCGGTTGTGAGGTTATGATTGCAAGAAAGGGAATTGTTGTTTTTCAGAAAACATATGGTTATCAGACATATGAGAACAGGATTGGAGTTTCGGTGGATGACCTTTATGACCTGGCATCAGTTACAAAAATATCGGGTTCTCTGCCAGGTCTGATGTTGCTGAATTCGTCGGGGAAGTTTTCTCCGGATGAAAAGCTTGGGACATATTTACCTGATTTCCGGAGAACTAATAAAGCTGATCTTCTGATGAGAGATATGCTGACACACCAGGCAGGACTTGTTGCATGGATTCCCTTCTGGAAGGAGACAGTAAAAAAAGACGGTAAATTCAGGAGAAATATATTTGCACCTTTACCTTCAAAGAAATATCCTGAAAAAGTTGCTGAAGGTCTTTATATCAATAAAAATTACAGAAAAAAAATCTTCAATGAAATAAAGAAAACACCGTTGGGTGAGAAGAAATATCTTTATTCAGATCTTACATTTTTTATAGTCCCAGAGATAATTAACAAACTTGCCGGCAAACCATGGTACGATTATGTCTCATCTGAGATTTATCATAAAATAGGTGCTTATGACATTGGTTTCAATCCATACAAACATTATCCACTTTCCAGGATTGTGCCAACTGAGTACGATTCACTTTTCCGGAAGCAATTGTTACATGGTACTGTTCATGATGAAGGTGCAGCTATGCTGGGTGGAATTTCAGGTCATGCCGGACTGTTCGCAACTGCCAACGACCTGATGAAGCTCATGGAATTGTACAGGAGAATGGGAAATTATGGAGGAGAACAATTAATTAGCAATGAAATTATGAAAGAATATACCAAGGTACAATTTCCTGAAAATAAGAACAGAAGAGGACTCGGGTTTGACAAACCATTGCTTAACAATTCAGAATTGAAACCTGATGAAGCCTATCCGGCCAGGGGCGCATCCCCTGAAAGTTTCGGCCATTCAGGTTATACAGGTACTTTTGTATGGGTTGACCCGAAATATGAAATCAGTTATATATTCCTCTGTAACAGGGTTTATCCTACCAGAAATAATAATCTTGTGACAGATCTGAATCTGAGGACTGAAATACTTCAGGTCATTTATGATTCAATAAAAAAGTAGAACTCATAACAACGACTCAGGACTCACGACACAGGACTAAAGAAATACTGTTATTGGTTATTTAGTGTATGATGTACGCTGATGCCATGTGCAATGTACCTCTCGTTGTGTGTCTTGTGTCGTTATAAATCCATATCAGAACTATTCTGCACTTTGAGAGTATTGTTGTCTTTTGTTTTTAGGGATACATTTTTGAATTTCCATCCTTTGGCGAATGAAATATCTCCCTGGGACCTTGCATCTACTTCAATATCAGTGAGAAAATAGTATTCGACAGGTGATTCCTTCATACCTGATATTGAGATCGCTGCACCTCTCACAGAACCTTTCATGGCAGTAAGATGAACGTTCTTGAAATGAGGTGTCCCTTTTTCCGGACCAACTTTTTCAAGAAATACCTTCCAGTGATTCGGAATACTGTCATAAGAATATCCTTTAGGCAATGTTGAATAGCTATAGGCAGGATTCCAGTCCATTGTTGCCCGCAGCATTGTACCGACATTGTTCATTTCGATATTGTGAACATAAATATTTTCGACTGTTCCACCACGGGTGATAGCAGATTTGAAATTGATGCAGTTGGATGTTCCATTTGCGACCATATCATAAGCCAGCACATTTCTGATTCCTCCTGAAGTCTCGCTTCCGCAGGTGATAAGTCCAGCACCTTTGCGAGCTACACATTTGCGAATTACAATATATTCGGTAGGCCTGTTAACTCTTAATCCATCTGCATCACGACCGGCTTTCAGGCAAAAATCATCATCATTACAATCGATATCACAATTCTGAACAAGAATTCTTGCCGAGGAATCGATATCAATGCCGTCAGTGCTTGGACCGCTCCCATCAACGTTGTTCTGGATAGTAATTCCATCTATAGTAACATGTTCTGAATAAAGAATCTGAACTGTCCAGAAACCAGCCTGTTTTAATGTAATATCTCTTATGGTAGAATTTGTAGACTCCTGTATGAGGAGTGTTCTGGGACGCTTACAATCGTAGTCAACAATCCATCTAAGCCCTTTTGCATCATATTCCCTGCGCATTTTCCAGTACTTTTCCCAAAAAGGTTTACCCTGTGCATGAACTATCCCTTTTCCTGAAACCATTGCATTATCCTGTTTAAGAATATTTATTAGTGCCGCAGGCCATTTCATTTCGATTCCGGCAATGCGGGTATTGATTTCCGGATAATCTTCAATATTCTGGCTCCCAAGTAATTTCACATTTTCACTGATAACAACATTTACTCCATTTTTAATGAAAAGAGAACCTGTCATATAAGCGCCTGTATCAAAAGTCACGACGCCACCACCTTTTTTACAGCAATCATCAATAGCAGCTTGTATTGCTTTTGTATTCAAAGTTGATCCATCATTTCTTGCTCCATATTTATTTGCATTGAATACGTATTTTCTTTCTGGCATACTTTTAGCTCCGACCTCATTTACCCATTTAAGCTCGGGAAAGACAGTATCATTTGTCTGAGCAAATGAGTTCCTGCTAAATAAAAATGGAATGAAAATCAGAACAAAAATGTGTTTTTTCATTTTAATATTTTTTTAAGAATGCTAAAAGTAATCAATTTCAAAAAAGGATTTTATATTCAAAAAGGTGTTAAAAAACCAAAACCAGACTGTTTGAACAATCTGGTTTTGAAACTGTGCCCAGAACAAGACTCGAACTTGCACACCGTAACCGGCACTACCCCCTCAAAGTAGCGTGTCTACCAATTCCACCATCTGGGCGACGATAAAGCGTAAAGGTACAATGGCATAACGGCTTTAGCCTTGTTTTCCAATATAATTTAAAAGAACTTAAAGCTTAAAGCGATAAAGCCCTTATGCCCCTGCGCCATTAAGCCTTTAGGCCGTTGAAAGTGCCCAGAACAGGACTCGAACCTGCACATCATTGCTGACACTAGTCCCTGAAACTAGCGCGTCTACCAATTTCGCCATCTGGGCGGAGATCCCTTTTCCGGGCAATTTTTAAAAAGAACCTGCTGCAGAATTACTGACAGCGGCTGCAAAAGTAAAAAAAAATTAAAACAATAGATAATTTTCAAAATAAATCCTATAAAACTCAGCCATTGGAATATTAATTTGTGACAAGTTTCAATAACCCTGATTTAAAAGCTTTACATGATTGGTTTCCTCGAAAAATCTGAAATAGTAATAAAGCCTGTAATTAAGATCAATTCCGTAATCTACATTGGGATAATATTCAATTCTTGAATCATATAATTCTCCAAAACGTATTGCATGCATATACCTGTAGTTCCATTCGGTAACATATAACCTATTTCTTATCTCGTAATAATCCTTTGAATAAAAACTGACTGGCGGTTTTGTGGCAAGCCAGGCATCAAAACCCGGATCAGAAACAATCAGTTTATATTCAATACTATCAACCTTGATTGAATCAGGTTGTATTTTGAGCTTATCCCTTTTATTCTGACAAGTACCTTCACTATCAAGGAATAACAGGAAAACAAAACCGATGTAAATTATTTTACACATGATAGATTTTCACAAAGGTAAGCATGGCTATCAACTTGTTCACAAAAAATATACCATTTAAATAGTTCATATTATTAAAAAATATATTTTTGCCACTGATTCAATAAAACACTGATAATGATCAACAAGTTTACAATAATCATTTTGCATCCTGATTCCGGGGTCTGATTATATTCTTTGTTAATTGTGAAATTCATAAAGATAGCACAGACCTGCAGGAAAAAGATGCAGGTCTTTTTTTTCTGACATGAAATCAATTTATCAGTTACAAATATCGATAAATATAAAATTTGAAAAACTGGTTCTCTCACTTATTAAGTTCGAAAAAAAATCTTTAAAAATTATATATTCTGTTGAAATGAAAATAATGAAATTTGGCGGAACATCGGTGGGTAATCCCGATAGAATGAAAGCCCTTATACCATTAATAACTGATGAAGAAAGGAAGATTGTGGTATTATCAGCTATGTCCGGGACTACTAATAGTCTGGTAGAGATTACAGGGCTGCTCTATTCAGAAGATACTAATATGGCATGTGGAAAAATTGAGGAACTCAGATCAAAATATCACAATGTGGTTCAGGAGCTTTATACCTTTGACGGGACAAGACAGATAGGTCATGAAATAATTGACTCGCACTTCAATTACATAACAAACTTCACGTTAAAGGCATTCACAAAACTCCAGGAAAAAGCAATTCTTGCACAGGGAGAACTCATCTCGACTGGTCTTTTTCATCTTCTGCTACAGGAAAATAATATCAGATCTGTGCTTCTGCCAGCTCTGACCTTTATGAGAATCGATAAATATGGGGAGCCAGATCTGTTCTATATTGAAGAAAATTTAAGACGGGAACTTGAAAATCATACGACTGAAAATATTATTATTACTCAGGGCTTTATCTGCAGGGATGCATTTGGTGAAATCGATAATCTCAAGCGGGGAGGAAGTGATTTTAGCGCCTCTTTGATCGGGGCAGCTTTAAACGTTTCAGAAATACAAATCTGGACTGATATCAATGGTTTTCATAACAATGATCCAAGATATGTTAAAAACACCCGGGTAATAAGGGAACTTTCTTTTGATGAAGCTGCCGAACTTGCCTATTTTGGTGCAAAAATTCTGCACCCTTCAAGCGTCAATCCGGCGCGGGAAAGGAATATCCCGGTAAGATTGAAGAACACTATGGACCCTGATGATCCTGGGACACTCATAACTTCAGAAAGTGTTCTCCAGGATTATAAAGCTGTTGCCGCAAAAGATGGAATCTCAGTTTTAAGGATAAGATCTGACAGAATGCTGATGGCATACGGGTTCCTTCGCAAAGTTTTTGAAATTTTTGAAGCTTACCGCACACCCATCGACATGATAACAACTTCAGAAGTAGCTATTTCTCTTACAATTGACAACTCAGAATATCTTCCACAGATAGCGAAGGATCTGAATGAGCTTGGGTCTGTTGAAGTCGAAGAAAATCAATCAATTATATGTGTTGTCGGTGATTTTAGGACTCAGAAAACCGGGTCTGCTCCTGAAATTTTTGAAGCATTGAACACTATTCCATTGAAAATGATTTCATATGGTGGCAGCCCTAACAGTCTTTCACTTCTTATCGATACCAGTAACAAAATTAAAGCTTTAAGATTATTAAGTAAACATCTTTTCAATGACAAAAACTCTAAATAAATACCTGAAAAAGTTCTCTGAACTGCCAACACCATTCTATTTTTACGATCTCGATATATTAAGAAGTACCCTCGATTTAATTAAGGGAGAATCTGAAAAATATGGCATAAAGATCCATTATGCAGTCAAAGCCAATGCAAATCCACGAATTCTCCATATTGTTTCTTCTTATGGTTTTGGAGCAGATTGCGTAAGCATAAATGAAATTGAAAGAGCAATCTCTACAGGATTTAAGCCATCTGAAATTGTCTTTGCTGGTGTAGGCAAGACAGACAAGGAGATAGTTGCAGCTCTGAAGGCAAAAATCAGCTGTTTCAACTGTGAATCTTCTGCTGAAATTGAGGTCCTTAATGCTCTTGCCCTTAAAAACTCTTCGATAGCAGATATCGCCCTAAGGATTAATCCCAATGTTGAAGCACATACCCATAAATATATCACAACAGGCATTGAGGAATCAAAGTTTGGAATCAATATTCAGGATCTTGAAAATGTTGTTTCTCTCATTTCAAAAATGAATAATATAAAGTTAAAAGGAATTCATTTCCATGTCGGGTCTCAGATCGACCATATGTCGGTTTTCAGAGAATTGTGTAAAAAGATAAATGAATTGCAAAAATGGTTCTCATCACAAAATATCAATTTGCAGATTATTAATGCTGGTGGCGGGCTTGGAATTGATTATGAAGATCCTGAAAAGATGCCGGAGTTTAAGGAATACTTTTCGCTTTTAAATAAGCTGATTGATATCAATCAAGGCCAGGAACTGCATGTTGAACCTGGCAGATCTGTTGTTGCTCAGTGCGGTTCCCTTATATCAAAAGTTGTTTATACTAAAAAAGGAGTTAACACGCGTTTTGCAATTATTGACGCCGGAATGACAGATCTTATTCGGCCGGCTCTTTACCAGGCAGTTCACAAGATAGAAAACCTTTCTTCAAATGGTGAAATTTCAAGCTATGATGTTGTCGGACCAATATGCGAATCTTCTGATACGTTTGCAAAGAACATAGAACTTCCGGAAACAAGCAGAGGTGATATTATTGCCATAAGGTCTGCAGGAGCATATGGTGAAGTTATGGCTTCGAGATATAACCTGAGAGATCTGCCTTATTCTGTTTTCTCTGATGATATTTAAATAGCTGCACCGTTATGCCGTGCGCCATTGCACCTTTTTCCCTTATTTTTCTTCAGGAGTATTTTGTCTTATCTTGCTATGTTTTATTCCATAGAAGAAATAGATACAGAATCCAATAACCATCCAAATAATCAGACGTAACCAGGTATCAAGCGGCAATGACGCCATCTGCAGAAAACAAATTGATGCACCAAGTATTGGAACTGCAGGAACCCATGGCGTTTTGAATGGCCTTTGAATATCGGGTTTGGACTTTCTTAATACAAGAACGCTCAGGCAAACGATGATGAATGCAAGAAGAGTGCCTATCGAAACCAACTCTCCCAGGATGCTTATCGGCAGAATCCCGGCAATGATCATTGCAACAGAGCCGGTAATGATTGTGCTTATGTATGGAGTCTTGAACTTTGGATGAACCTTTGAAAAGACAGGAGGTAACAACCCGTCTCTGGACATTGAATAAAAAATTCTTGGCTGTCCCAGGAGCATTACAAGGATTACCGAACTCAGTCCGGCTATAGCTGCAATTTTAACAATCGGTCTCAGCCAGAACATCCCTTTCCCCATCGCATCAACGCCTACAGCAACAGGGTCAGCAACATTCAAGGTTGTGTAGCTTACTATACCTGTAAGTACAATAGCAACAAGAATATAAAGTACTGTGGAAATCCCCAACGAACCAAGAATACCTATTGGCATATCGCGCTGAGGATTTTTAGCTTCCTGTGCAGCGGTTGAAACAGCATCAAAACCTATATAAGCAAAGAAAATGACTCCTGCACCTCTCAATATGCCACTATAACCAAATTTTCCAAATTCGTGACTATAGGCTTTCAACCATGCCCAGAACGAACCATATTGTGATATGGGAGTTGCTTCAACTTTATTGGCTGGTATAAACGGATGCCAGTTCACGGATTTAACAAATACAAAACCAATAGCTATAAACAGAATTATAACAGAGACTTTGGTTATCACCATAACATTATTGAAATTAGCCGATTCACGAATACCAATCACAAGCAATGTTGTTAATAATGCAACGATAAACATTGCAGGCAGGTTCAGAACACATGTAACATGAGCCAACGAATCAACGTGAATGCCTGAAGAAGCCAGAGTATGGGCGAAAGTATCGGTAAGCGGTTTCCAACCCATATCCGGTACGTTCACCAGGGTAGTACCTGAAGCACCTGAAAACTGAGGCGGTATAAATATGTGAAGATCCTTTAGAAAACTTGTCACATACCCGGACCATCCAACCGCTACGGTTGATGCAGCGAACAAATATTCAAGTATAAGGTCCCAACCAATAATCCAAGCAAGAAATTCGCCCAGTGTAGCATATGAATAAGTATAGGCACTGCCAGCAATGGGGATCATGGAAGCAAATTCAGCATAGCATAACCCGGCAAAACCGCAGGCAAGCCCTGATATAATAAAAGAGATAACTATACCAGGCCCGGCGTACTGAGCTGCAGCCTGACCTGTCAGGACGAAAATGCCGGCACCAATTATGGCTCCGATACCTAATGTTGTGAGATTCAGTGGAGTAAGTGTTCTTTTTAAACCATCAGATTCCTGAGATTCACTGAAAAGCTGTGGAAGTGGTTTTGTGATAAATAACCGATTTTTTGCCATTTGATTTTTTTAATGGGTGAGAATACCATATAACTATTGCAAACGTAACTTTTTTTTGTAAAATAAATTATATAATCATCAAGTATGTGTGAGAAGTTTTTCACAAGAGTGTTTTTTACAATTTTTTAACATTTTTTTCTTCAATTCCGCTAAATATAAACATTCATCAAACGCCTTTTTCAATGGGGAAAAGTTAATTTGAATACCAGAATATTAAAAAAGCATATTTGTAAATCATCATCAGGATTAATTACTGATTTCTGTCCCTCCGTGAATTAATGACTGGGCTGGCTTGAAAAAAATATTTATCTTTGCCGGTCGATAAACCAAGGTAATCAGAATGATAAAAATTAAATTTCCCGATGGATCTGTCAGAGATTATAGAAAAGGAATAACAAGCCTGGAGATAGCTGAACAAATAAGTCCGCGACTGGCAAAAGAAGTATATGCTGCTACAATTAATGGAGAAATAATGGATCTGACACGTCCACTTGAAACAGATGCTTCATTAGTTCTTCATAAATGGGAAGATGAGGCGGCTAAACATGCTTTCTGGCATTCATCGGCTCACTTAATGGCAGAAGCAATTGAAAATCTTTTCCCCGGAACAAAATTCGGGATAGGTCCGGCTATCGAGAACGGATTCTATTACGACATTGATCCCGGAGATGAAAGAGTTATTACAGAAGCTGATCTTGTTTCAATTGAGAATAAAATGAAAGAACTTGCTGCAAGAAATCTTGTTTTCACAAGAAAAAATGTAAGCAAGAAAGAGGCAATGGAATTTTTTACAGAGAAAGGCGATGAATATAAAACTGAACTGATCTCAGAACTTGAAGACGGAACAATTACACTCTATTCACAGGGCAATTTTACAGATCTTTGCAGAGGTCCTCATCTGCCTTCTACTGAGCCAATTAAGGCCATCAAAATACTGAGTCTTGCCGGTGCTTACTGGAGGGGTAATGAAAAGCACAAAATGCTTACAAGGATTTATGGCATAACATTCCCGAAACAGAAAATGCTTGATGAATATCTTGTTTTTCTCGAAGAGGCCAGAAAAAGAGATCACAGGCGGATTGGGAAAGAGCTTGAATTATTTGCGTTTTCTACCAAAGTCGGTATGGGCCTTCCATTATGGCTTCCAAAAGGTTCTGATATAAGACAGAGTCTGATAAATTTTTTAACAGGAGTATTACGAAAGAGAGGTTACAAGATGGTTACAACGCCACATATCGGCAATGTTAATCTCTACAAAACTTCAGGTCATTTTGAAAAATATGGAGCTGATTCTTTCCAACCTATTAATACTCCTCAGGAGGGTGAACAGTTTATGTTAAAACCGATGAACTGTCCGCATCATTGTGAGATATATAATGCAACTCCGCATTCTTATAAGGATCTTCCATTGAGACTTGCCGAATTCGGAACTGTGTACAGGTATGAGCAAAGCGGTGAACTCCACGGACTTACAAGAGTAAGAAGTTTTACTCAGGACGACGCACATCATTTTTGCAGACCTGATCAGCTCAGAGATGAGTTCAAGAGTATTATTGACCTGGTGTTATATGTTCTTAGAATATTGAATTTTAATGAATACACTGCCCAGATCTCGCTAAGGGATCCTGACCATAAAGAGAAATATATTGGGTCGGATGAAAATTGGGAAAAGGCTGAACGCGATATAATTGAAGCTGCCGCTGAGAAGAATCTTAAGACAGTTGTGGTTACCGGAGAAGCTGCATTCTATGGGCCAAAGCTTGATTTCATGGTAAAAGATGCAATCGGCAGGAAATGGCAGCTAGGAACAATTCAGGTTGATTATAATCTGCCTGAAAGATTTGACCTTACATATAACGGAAGCGATAATCAGAAACACAGACCTGTGATGATTCACCGGACAATTTTCGGCTCAATGGAAAGATTTGTAGCTGTTCTTATTGAAAATACGGCCGGAAAATTTCCACTCTGGCTGGCACCTGAAAAAGCGGTCATTTTACCCATCAGTGAAAAATATAACGATTATGCAAGAAATGTTTTGGAATTGTTAAATAATTCCGATATTTGCACACTGCTTGACGAGCGTAGTGAAAAGATAGGTAAGAAGATCAGGGATAATGAATTAAAGAGAATTCCATATCTTCTTATTATTGGTGAAAAAGAGGTAGAAAACGGAACAATTGCTGTCCGTAAGCAGGGAGAAGGTGACAAAGGTGCTATGAAAATTGAAGAATTTGTCAGTTTTATTAATGATGAAATTAAAAAAGAAATTGCCTTTTAAGGCTAATTTTAAAAGAATACTAACAAAAATAAGGAGGACAGAGTTATAGCATTACCAGTGAGAAATTACCCGGCAAGGAATATCCAACCGGCACATAAAATCAATAACAGAATCACCGCAAAAGTTGTAAGAGTTGTTGGTGATGATATTGAAACAGAAGTTCTAAGTATCCAGGACGCCTTAAGATTGGCTGATAAAATGGAACTTGATCTTGTTGAAATCTCCCCAAATGCGGATCCGCCTGTTTGCAAAATAATTGATTATCAGAAGTTTCTTTATCAACAAAAAAAGAAGCATAAAGAGATAAAAGCTAAAGCTTCGAAGATTGTTGTAAAAGAAATCAGGTTTGGCCCTAACACTGATGATCATGATTATAATTTTAAGCTCAAGCATGCAATGAGATTCCTCGAAGAGGGTGCTAAAGTAAGAGCTTATGTTTTCTTTAAAGGAAGGTCTATTCTGTTCAAGGAACAAGGTGAAGTTCTGTTGCTTCGCTTTGCAAACGATCTTGAGGAATATGGTAAAGTTGAACAACTTCCGAGGTTGGAGGGAAAACGAATGATTGTTTCCTTTGCGCCAAAGAAAAAGAAATAGAAGATTTACTAATTTATTATATTAAATAAAAATGCCAAAAGTGAAAACAAATCCGGGTGCAAAGAAAAGATTCTCTTTGACCGGTACAGGAAAAATCAAACGTAAACATGCTTTTAAGAGTCACATCCTGACAAAAAAAGATACCAAGCGTAAGAGAAATCTTACCTATTTCGGCCAGGTAGACAAAGCAGACAGAAAGAATATTCAACTCCTTCTAGGTCTTAAATAATGTTTATTAGTTGATTAATAAATTATAGTATTAACAGAGTGCACAGCAGATAAGAGTTCGAATGAAACGAAACGCTGACATTCAAAAATAATGAATTATGCCAAGATCAGTAAATTCAGTCGCATCAAGAGCCAGAAAGAAAAAGGTTCTTAAGCAAACTAAAGGTTTCTTTGGTTCAAGAAAAAATGTATTCACAGTTGCCAAAAACACCCTCGACAAAGGCTTAGGGTATTCTTACCGTGACAGAAGAGCAAAAAAAGGACAATTCAGAGCTTTGTGGATCCAAAGGATTAATGCAGGTGTACGTCAGTACGATATGAGTTATTCTGAATTCATCGGGAAACTCAGCCAAAAAGGAATTGCACTAAACAGGAAAACCCTCGCTGACCTGGCAATGAATCACCCTGAAGCTTTTAAAGCTATTGTTGAAAAGGTTAAATAGAAAAGAATATTTACAAATTTAAAAGCTGACCTGAAAAGTCAGCTTTTTTGTTTATGTATTTGTCCTCTTATTAAATTCATCTATCCAAAGAGGATAATATTATTATAATTTTAAGCGCTTTGCCAAACTTATCGCATGAGGGAAGGAGTCGGTGGACGTAATTACCTTACCTTCATAAACATCCTTCCAAATCTAATTCTTTTCAAGCCTTTAGCTTCCTTATCGATAGATAACCAAATAAACTTTGGTTTCCCGATGACATGATCTTCCGGAACAAAACCCCAATATCTTGAATCAGCTGAATTATGCCTGTTATCTCCCATCATCCAGTAATAGTTCATTTTAAAAGTATAACTATCAGCAGGAACATTATTTATAAATATTTTATCTCCTTCTATACGCAGTTCATTATTTTCATAAACATTTATGATTCTCTCATAAAGACCAATATTTGATGTATCAATTTTAACCGTTTTTCCTTTAGCTGGTATCCAGATTGGACCGAAATTGTCTTCATTCCACTTTAATACTTTGTTATATGGGAAAATATAAGGTGTATACTCTCCTTTCCTCAGATAAAATGGCTTTACATCCGTTACATTTGAGAATTTTGATATTGCTTCTGCGTTCCGTTTTGTAAGCGGAAGAACATATGCTCCCATATAAGATTGCTGATCTGATTTGGAAATATCAAGTCTCTCGAAAGCCATGGGATTAATTGTTGTACCATTTGTGTTTACTGTATATGTTGTCTGCTGAGTTTTGTTTTCGGGAAGCTGTTTCCCATTGACAAATACAGTTCCTTCTTTTATGAAGATAGTATCACCGGGAATTCCTATGCATCTTTTTACGTAATTATCTCTTCGATCTACAGGTCTGTACACAATATGATATCTTTCCCTGACTTCTTTTCTTGCAATATCCATATAATATGCATCACTCTTAAGTGGCTGAGATGAAGCATTATCCCTGTCTTTATATTCACGGGCTGCTCTTCTTACAATCTCATAATAGCTGGTTGCTGTATCCTCCATTACGACAGTATCCCCTGCCGGGAAATTAAAAACAATAGGGTCGTTATTTCTTACCCTTCCTGTTCCGACCAGCCTTTTGTATGGCCAATGAATCAGATCCGACCAGGATTTGCCATTGGTCACAGGCAAGGTATTCTGTGTAAATGGGAAAGCTAAGGGAGTATTTGGCATCCTTGGTCCATAAGCAATTTTGCTGACAAAAAGATGGTCGCCAATCAATAAGGATTTCTCCATTGAACCTGTTGGGATCCTATAATTTTGAAACAGGAAAATGTTAATAAGAGAGACTGCAATCACTGCAAAAATCAATGCGTCAAGCCATTCTATAAATGTACTGTTCTTGCCATTTCTTTTTTTCCAGAAAGCCCAGTTCACTTTCTCAGTTACATAAACATCGAAAATGATTGCAAGACCGATCAGAAGCCAATAATTCCCGATCCAGATTACAACCAGGAGATAGATAATTGCTGCAATAGCAAATTTGAAGTATTTGTTGGAGAGTATATCATTCATAAGAAAATTATTAAAGTTCACAAAAGTAAAAATATTATTCAGAAACCAAGAACATCATTCATTGTAAAGATACCTTGCCTGAAACGAATGAATTCTGCAGCCAGAACGGCGCCATATGCAAGACCTTTCCTGTTTTTCGCTTCATGTTTAAGGCTTATTGAATCAATTTCGGAATTCCAGACAACAATATGTGTCCCTGTAACGGCTCCTTCCCTTATTGACCTTACAGGAATGCAATTTTTCGATTTGTCCTTTTCAAAACACCATCCCTCATATCCTCTATGATTTTTTTTAATTGACTCAGCAAGTGAAATAGCAGTACCGCTGGGTGCATCAAGCTTTTTAATATGATGTATTTCTTCAATTTCGGGGGAATACTCATTGTACTTTTCCATTATTTTAGCCAGATCGGCATTAAGTCTGAACAAAATATTGACACCGATACTAAAGTTTGATGAATGGATAAACGATGTTCCGTTTTTGATACAAATATCTGCAGCCAGGTCATAATTTTTCAACCAACCGGTCGTCCCCGATACTATTGGTTTTTTCATTTCCAGGCATTTTACAATGTTTTCGAATGCAGAATCGGGAGTTGAGAATTCGATTACGACATCAATATCTTTAAATTTCACAGGATTAAGATCACCGGAATTATCGACATCAATTACCTGTTTTATGGTATGACCTCTCTCAATAGCCACACTTTCAATTTCATGGCCCATACGTCCATAGCCTATCAAAGCAATATTCATATGTTTGCTGTTTTTGCGAAAATACCTGTTTTTTAAATGAATACAACTAAATGTATTATTAAAATGTTTAAGAAAAAGTTAAATATTCCGGAATAAATCAGAACCTGGAACCTTGAGTGCACAAAATACCAGGAGTTACATTTGTTCAAACAGATTTCACCTTAGTTGTATAATTAAACTATCGATTCTCTTTCAAATATTTTTGATACCAAAAAAGAGAAACATCAGAATATGAGTAGTTTATGGTTTTAAGAATTGTTGTATTGAAGTATTTTTTATCAATCATATTTTCAATCTGATCTGATCTTTTCCAGAAACCATAATTATATGCAGTTGCCAGAAATATTACTTTTTCATCATCAGTTTTCAATTTCAGATTAAAACTGTCTTCACAAATTTTAATGAAAGCAATAAGATAATTGAGTTGCGTTTTCGGATCTTCAAGATCTGAAACGATTGAAGATCTGAAACTAGTAATATCATCATAATCATCCTTCTGCTTAAATAGGTGATCGGCTTTATGTCCCATAGCTCCCAATGCCCTTTCACGGATCATTTGCCCGAATGATGGTTTCATCTGAAATGGCCCGATCGAGAAATTGGCATACTCTTCGCCTAAATTTATATAAAGTGTTTTTAAAAGAGTAATTTCAATTTTATCTCTCAAAGCCGAATATCTTACCAGTTCAGGGAAAATTATTGCAACTGCGACCGGATAAGAAACCTTATATTGTTCAAGTTCAGGCTGGATCCAACTTTTATTCTGTTCGACAAAAGACATTGCTTTATCCCAGTCGATGCCAAATATTTGCCTGTAATCCGGTTGTTGCGGCCAGACTATCTTAATGGATAATAAAAAAATTAAGCCAGCAAGTAAAAATTTGTTTGTATTAGATACTGGCACTTTCCGGGGCAGAGTTAATACTTATATTATAATGAACAATCTAGAATGGAATCTTACATTGCATTAATGCATTCCTCTTTGGAGAATAGTACATATATGCAAGGTAGAACTTACCATCCGCCATAAGCCAATGAACATCAAAAAGATCAGTCAATTTGGACTTATCGTTAAATGTAAGAGTACCATAATCGTAGCTTGCATATCTTAAATTATCTGAACTGATAAAGAAATTTTCAGGCATAGAACCACCTTGTGGTGGTGTAATGATTAAATTTCCTTTCAGGTCAGTAATCTTATCATATTTCCATACCAGAATATCGTTATATTTATAATTACTCTTTAACAGACCGGAAATAACTGTCATTTGATCAATATTTGCATCAGGAATGCTTGTTATTAATTTTGGCAAAGTGCTAGTTGGATCTTTCCCGCTCATATTGGCCTGAACTTCCTGGGCGAATTTCATCGAAAGGGCCATTTTTTCTTCATCGGTCTTTGCATTTTTACCTTCCGCTTCCATTCTCTTACTCAGTTCCTCGGTTACAGCAAGATTTTCTGTGACTATAGCGGCAAACTTATCCTTGTTTTTGGTAACAACAAATTGACTGATAATAGCATACGGCCCATAATTCTTCCCCATAAATGTTATCACATACGAATCTCCGGTTTTGGTAACAAAATCTTTAAATTTCGACATTAAGTCAGAAGCTTTATTATTGTTATCGTTTGTTACCCCAAAAGCACCTAATGCAGGATTATCTTTAGCAAAAGGGCCACTGCTAACTCCATCCTTTATAATATAATAATTTGAATTAACACGGTCCTGAACAAGAATGCTTCCATCATCACCAGTGGTAATGTTTATTTCCGAATAATCAATTTTTAATTTACCCCCCAGGTCTAGTATGAGTGTAGCATCCGGGCATGCACAAGCAGGTTCAGGAAGCGTTTTCTTCCCCGAGGTCTGACCCTGGCCTCCTAGAAGATCCTTTTGAACGTTGTTTTTCACATTCTTTACAAATTTTGATAATTGAGCGTTGGTATAAGTAACACTCAAAAAGAAAAATACTACCATAAGTAATGAGGTCTTCTTCATATGAAAATATTTAATTATCAGGTAATAAATTTATTGATATTTTTTGATTTGAAAGGACTCAACTATTCAAAATTAACATTTAGACCGATAAATTGTTTGATCAGTTCATTAATTCTTTTCAAACAGAATGGCTAAATAACTACAGTCCCATTCTCGCTGGTATAATTTTTTTCAATATATTTCACTATTCAAATAAATTCAGACATGAATAAACTACATATCTTATTATTTGCAGTATTTATAACTATGACATTTTCCTGTAAACCAAAAGAAAAAGCAGACCTTATAATTATTAATGGTGAAGTGCTTACTATTAATAACGAAAGCCCAAATACAGAGGCAATTGCTGTGAAAGGGGAAAAAATAATTGCTGTCGGATCTACAACTTCAATTTTGGGTTTTGTGGAAAAAGGCAAAACCAAAGTGATAGATGCACATGGAAGAATGGTGCTTCCAGGTTTCAATGATGCACATGTTCATTTTGGTCCTCTTGATCCCGATTTTGTTGAATTACGATATACAACCGATCCAAATGTTCTGACCGAAAAAGTAAAAGAACAGGTTGCAAAGTCAAAACCCGGTGTGCTGATAGAAGGCGGGCATTGGGAACATGAAATGTTTATTGGCAAGAAATGGCCCACTAAAGAGCTGATAGATAAGGTTTCACCTGATAATCCTGTTATTCTCGAAAGAGCTGACGGACATTCTGTTCTAGTCAACAGCTATGTGCTTAAGAAATCAGGTATTACCAGAAATTCGAGGGATCCTTTCGGCGGCGAAATACAAAAAGATCCGGCAACTGGTGAACCGACCGGAATACTTAAAGAGAAAGCAGTGGACCTTATAGTAACTGGGAATGTAAAGACTGAAAGTACGACCGAAGAACAGGAAGCTATAACATGGAAAGGATATCTTCTTGCTTTGAAAGAGGCGCGCGAGTACGGTGTTACAAGTATACAGATTCCGGGGAAAGCTGATTTTGGTGCCTATGAAAAGTTGCGAAAAGAGGGTCAGCTGACATGCCGGGTCGATATAGGTGAATTTCTTACCGGAGACAGCATTGAACTTTTAAAATTTCTTCAGGAGAAATTAAAATTTCCGGTGGACTCCAATTGGATCAGGTTCGGTTACCTTAAAGTATTCATTGATGGTACAATTGGTTCAGGTACTGCCTTAATGTTTAAACCATTTGCTGACAATCCAAAATCTTCAGGACTGGAAATGATGCCTTATGATGAATATGAAAAGATGGTCATAAAGGCAGACAAAATGGGATTTCAGATAGGGACACATGCTATAGGTGACAAGGGAAACTTCTGGGTGCTGAATGCCTATGAGAAAGCGCAACAGCTTAACGGGAAGCGCGACAGCCGTCACCGGACAGAGCATGCACAAACGCTTCAATCATCTGATATCCCAAGGTTTGCGCAACTAGGCGTTATACCTTCAATGCAACCTACACATTGCATTACAGATAAAAGGTTCTACGAGAAACGGGTTGGCTTTGAAAGATGCAAAGAGGCCTATGCATGGAGAAGCCTGCTTAATTCCGGTGCAACGCTCGCATTCGGAACTGATTATCCTGTTGAACCACTTAACCCGATGGAAGGGTTATATGCTGCCGTCACAAGAAAGGACAGGCTTGGAGAAAAGGGGGAAGGCTGGTTCCCTGAACAAAAATTAACTATGGAAGAAGCAATTAAATACTATACTCTCGGATCTGCATATGCTCAGTTTATGGAGAATCGAAAAGGGATGATCAAACCCGGATATCTGGCCGATATTGTTATTACTGATAAAGATCTGCTAACTATTCCTGAAACTGAGATTATGAAAACGAAGATTGATTATACAATTATCGGGGGAAAGGTGGTTTATGCTTCCGGAAAATGAACAAGGGCTGACAGGTTGGGAATAATACCCCTCTGTCGCGTTGCGACATCTCCACTAAAGGGGCGATATTTCAGTTAGCCTTACTTGAAACATACAAATTGACAAAATCTTAGCCCCCCTTTGAGGAGGATGGCTGGTCTTCCGATAATGAATATAGTATCCTCAACGCCTCTTCCCTGTCCGATCCACAGAACTCCTGCTCAGCTTTAAAGCCGGAACAGGCCTTCGGACGCATAGGATCATTGTATAGTGCACACCTGTAATCATCAGTCAGATGGATACATCTGACACCTACCGGTTTGCCATCAGGCATTCCAGTGATTAGCGAAGAAATTGATAAAGCGATACAACAGGCGCCACAATCAGGTCGGCATTCCATATGTAGTTGAAATTTAATTATTTACAAAAACATATTGGTTGATATGAGTTGAAGAAAGCTGAAGGGGGTTGAAGTGGAATATTTTATCATATTCTTCAACATTTCCACATTTCAACTTTAAACACTATTGACAAATTTACACATTATTACGAATCACAATGAGACAATAGTTCCAAACCTTTTTCTTTGTATTTTTACTAAAACAAATTAAGATGAGAATTGATATACTGACAGTTCTGCCTGAGTTGCTTGAAAGCCCCCTTAATCATTCGATAGTTAAAAGAGCTAAAGAGAAAAAACTGGTTGAAATAAACATTATTAATCTTCGTGATTTCACGACAGATAAATACAAAAGTGTCGATGATTATGCGTTTGGAGGGGGAGCTGGAATGGTTCTGATGATAGAACCGATCTATAAAGCAATCGAAAAGCTCAGAAGTGAAAGGGATTATGATGAAATTATCTATACCTCACCAGATGGAAAAAAACTGAATCAGAAAATTGCCAACCAGCTTTCACTCAAAGAGAATATACTCATCCTTGCAGGTCATTATAAAGGTGTGGACCAGAGAATAAGGGATCATCTGGTTACCAGGGAAATATCTATTGGTGATTATGTTCTTTCCGGTGGTGAACTTCCTGCAGCGATAATTACCGATGCAATTGTCAGACTTATTCCAGGAGCTATCTCCGATGAACAGTCTGCCCTTTCAGACTCTTTTCAGGATGACCTTCTTGCTCCTCCGGTTTTTACAAGACCATCAACATTTAATGGGTGGAAAGTACCTGACATCCTTTTGTCAGGAAATACAGGAGAGATTGAAAAATGGAGACATGAACAGTCCCTCGAAAGAACCCGGCTTTTAAGACCGGATCTGAATAGTGAATAGTGAATAGTGAATAGTGAATAGTGAATAGTGAATAGTGAATAGTGAGGGCTGAGGGCTGAAACAAAGAAGCAAGACTATTCTGAAAAAAATATTATTATAATTCCTGAAAATATGTTCCGACACATAATTAAAAAAACATGGTTCCTCAGTTTTTTATTACCATTCTTTTTGTTGTCCTGCAATTCTCGTGGGAAAATTGATCATCTGAAAGAAGGGTTTTTAAATCCTCCGGATTCTTCCAGACCAGGTGTTTACTGGTATTTCATGGATGGAAATCTCGATCGTGAAGCGATGACAAAAGATCTTGAATCGATGAAAAGAGCCGGAATCGGTTATGTGCTTTTCCTCGAAGTTAATGTCGGTGTCCCACGCGGTAAGGTTGATTTCCTGAGTGAAGGATGGCAGGATATGTATAAACATGCAGTCAGGGAAGCAGAACGACTTGGCATAAAGATCATACTCGGATCAGGTCCGGGTTGGGCAGGCAGCGGTGGTCCATGGGTCACTCCGGCCCAATCAATGATGCATCTGGTCGCAAGTGATACATCTGTTTCAGGGCCTGTCCTTTTCAACGGCATACTCCCATTACCAAAACCCAGGAAACCATTTTTTGGTGAAGGAAGTCTGACTCAAAACCTGAAACTACAAAGAGATGCCTGGTATGAAGATGTGGTTGTACTGGCATATCCGACACCTAAAACAAAATCTCACATTGACAGAATAGATGAAAAAGCTCTCTATTACCGGGCACCATTCACGTCTCAGCCTGGTGTTTTACCGTACCTGCCAGCACCGGTAGTATTCCGTGAAAATAAAAGCTCAGCTATTGACCAGAACAAGATTATTGATCTCACCGGAAAACTTCAAAAGGATGGTAGTATGCGATGGCAGGTACCTGCCGGCACATGGACCATAATGCGATTCGTGAAACGGAATAATGGAGCTGTAACCCGTCCGGCTCCGGCACCAGGTCTTGGTTTTGAATCAGATAAATTTGATACAGCTTCATTCGATGCACATTATGAAACCTATATCGGCAAACTTATTAATAAAGTCAAACCGGTCAAGAGCCAAACTGGTGGAGGTTGGACAATGATACATATCGACAGCTGGGAAATGGGCTCACAGAACTGGACCAATGATTTCAGGGAACAGTTCCGGAAAAGGAGGGGCTATGACCCTCTTCTGTTTCTTCCAGTTTATAATGGACAAATTGTTAATAGCCTGGAAATGAGCGAAAGATTCCTTTGGGACGTCCGCCAGACATCAAATGAGCTGATTATGGAAAACCATGCTGGAAGATTTAAAGAGCTTGGCAGGAGAAACGGATTCAGGCTCTCTATTGAACCTTATGATATGAATCCTGCATCAGATATCGATCTTGGAAGTGTTGCCGACGTTCCGATGGGAGAATTCTGGAGCGATGGATTTGGTTTTAATTCATCTTTTAGCTGCATTGAGGCGACATCAGTTGGCCATATTAAAGGAGCACCAGTAATTGCTGCCGAAGCATTTACAGCTAATAGCAACGAAGCCTGGAAAAAATACCCGGGCGATATGAAAAATCAGGGTGACTGGGCATTCTGTATGGGCATCAATCGCCTGATTTATCATACCTTCGCTCATAAACCTTTTGATGATAAGTATCGTCCCGGAATGACAATGGGTCCTTATGGCGTCCATTGGGACCGTGGTCAGACCTGGTGGCCCATGGTTGATGCATATCATAAATATATTACACGTTGCCAGTATGTTCTTTCACTGGGAAATCCGGTTGCCGACATCCTATATTTAACTCCCGAAGGAGCTCCCCAGGTATTTCTGCCACCTGCATCTGCTGTTGAAGGTACAGCGGTAATGCCTGATAAAAAAGGCTTCTCATTCGATGGCTGCTCTCCCCTCTTCCTCATAAAAAATGCAACAGTTAAAGACGATCGGATTGTATTTCCAGGGGGATCTTCGTACAGGGTTTTGGTATTACCAAGAATCAATATAATGACTCCGGAACTGCTGTCAAAAATAGGGTCACTTGTGAAAGAGGGAGCAACTGTCTTAGGAAATCCACCTGTCAAATCTCCATCTCTCAGCCAATATCCTGATTGTGATGAAAAGGTCAAAGAAATGGCTGATCTTATCTGGGCCGTTTCTGAAAGACCAATAGGCAAAACTCAGCGATTATTCGGACTTGGAAAAATATTCTGGGAAGGAGAACTTGCTGAATTTATGAATGATAATTCTGATGGGAAAAGTCCGAAAAATCTATATCCTGATTATAACGAGACCATAGAAATTCTGAAAGATGAAGGACTAAAGCCCGACTTTTTCTCTTCAGGAAATATTCGTTATACTCATCGTTCCATGCCTGACCGAGATATTTATTTCATTTCGAATCGCAACCCAATTACAGTTAATGATACATGCTTTTTCCGTAATGGTACAATGAACGCCGAACTTTGGGATGCAGTCACGGCAGACATAAAGACCCTGCCATGTTTTTTATCAAAAGATGGCAGGATTGCGACCAAAGTAAAACTTGAACCTTTTCAAAGCTATTTTGTAGTATTTTATCATTCTGAAAGAACAGAAAAACAAGAATCTGCAAAACCGGAATTGTTTAATGATAAAACAATCATAAAAAAGCTGAATGAAGAATGGAATGTGTCTTTCGATACTATCTGGGGTGGTCCGGGAAACATTCTGTTCGATAGTTTATATGACTGGACGAAACGATCTGAAGAAGGCATAAAGTACTACTCCGGTATTGCTGTTTACAGGAAATCTTTTGATTTTCCTGAATTTGAAGGTCCAGCAGAAAAAGTTGATTATTATTTAGACCTTGGCAAAGTAAAAAATCTGGCCAGGGTAAAACTTAACGGGAAGGATCTTGGAATTGTCTGGACAGCACCATGGCAGGTCAGAATAACAGAAGTGTTGAAGAAGAAAGGCAACCAGCTTGAGATAGAGGTAGCTAATCTTTGGATAAACAGGCTGATTGGCGATGAGAATCAACCATGGGATGGGGTAAAAGATGGAAAATGGCCGGAATGGCTCCTTAATGGAACTCCCAGAGAGAGTAAACGCTTCACATTTACAACTCACCGTTTTTATGAAAAAAGTGATCCTCTGTCTGAATCAGGTTTGATCGGACCTGTATTAATTAAAATATCTAACTAAGTGACTGAGTTAGTTTTACAGATCATGTTTCATATTTTCATTTTGATATAATAAAAAGCTTTTGTAAGATTGTACCCATATTTTGTTTACTGTTAATTAATTAACAATCAATAATTATGAATATTCAGGATTATATTAAAAGGGAAGAGAAATTCGGAGCACATAACTACCATCCCCTTCCCGTTGTTCTCGAAAGAGGTGAAGGCCCGTTCGTATGGGATATTGAAGGTAAGCGTTATTTTGACTTTCTTTCAGCATATTCTGCTGTAAACCAGGGTCACTGTCATCCAAAAATTGTGAAAGCTCTCACGGATCAGGCAACAAAACTTACATTGACATCACGTGCTTTTTATAGCGCTGCACTTGGTGAATATGAAGAATATATCACAAAATATTTTGGTTATGATAAGGTTTTACCAATGAATACCGGGGCTGAAGGAGATGAAACAGCTCTTAAGCTCTGCCGTAAATGGGCTTATCTTAAGAAAGGAATAAAAGAGAACTGTGCAAAGATAATTGCATGTGAAGGAAACTTCCATGGAAGAACAATTACAATTGTATCGATGTCAACCGATCCTGATGCAAAAAAAGATTATGGCCCATTCACTCCCGGCTTTATTATAATACCATACAATGATTTAAAAGCTCTTGAAAATGCGCTGAAAGATCCGGATGTTGCAGGTTTTCTTGTTGAACCTATCCAGGGTGAAGCTGGTGTATTTGTTCCTGATGAAGGATACCTTAAGAAAGCTTTTAACATGTGCAAATCCAAGAATGTGCTTTTTATTGCTGATGAAGTTCAGACAGGAATTGCCCGTACAGGGAAACTTCTCGCATGCGACCATGAAGATGTACATCCTGATATTCTTATTCTTGGCAAAGCTCTTTCAGGAGGTGTACTCCCCGTATCAGCAGTACTGGCAAACGACGAAATAATGCTTTGTATTAAACCTGGGGAGCATGGATCAACTTTTGGAGGCAACTCACTGGCAGCTAAAGTGGCAATAGCTGCACTTGAAGTGGTAAAAAATGAGAAACTGGCAGAAAACGCCGACCGACTCGGTAAAATCTTTCGTAAAGAATTACAAAGCATTAAATCAGATATGATTGAACTTGTCAGAGGAAAAGGTTTATTAAATGCAGTGATAATCAGACCAAAAGGAGGCAAAACAGCATGGGATGTGTGCCTTGCCATGAAAGAAAAAGGACTCATTGCCAAGCCTACCCATGAACATATTATCCGCTTTGCTCCTCCTCTTGTTATAACTGAGAAGCAATTAAGAGAAGCAATTGAACTTATAAAGGAGACCTTCAGTCTTTTTGAATGACATATTCATTTTATATAAAAGAGGCTGTAAGTAATTTCAGCCTCTTTTCGTCTTAACAATTCTTTTTAATATTCTGTAACATTGGTATATCAAAAGATTGCTATTTTTAGTTCTTGTTTTTAAATCGAAAGAAAACCTATTATTTACTTCAATTTAATCCAATCATTTTAAATGAAAACTATCAGTAATATTATCCGGCTTTTCGCAATTATCTTCCTGATATCGTGTTCAAATACAGGTAATAAGAATGTCATAACAAGGGAGCTGATGGCTCATATTAAATATCTTTCCTCAGATTCGCTGAAAGGCAGGCTGACCGGTTCTCCTGGCGATAGCCTTGCTGCAGATTATATCAGGTCAAAGCTTACCTCCTATGGATTAGTCCCTCTGAAAGACGATGGACTTCAAAGGTACAAGGTAACAGACAAAATCATTGAGGGGAAAAATAACTCACTGACAATCAATAAGGTCGACTATATTGTTGATAAGGATTTTATGCCTTTTTCCTTCAGCGAAATTGCTTCACTTGAAGCCGAAGTTGTTTTTGCAGGTTATGGTTTTAATATCAACACCGACAGCCTGAAGTGGAAAGATTATGAAAAATTAAATGTAAAAGGCAAATGGGTTTTGATTCTGCGAGGTGATCCAGAACCTGAAAATTCAATGAGCAAATTTGCCTCGTTTGGAGGTGATCGTGATAAAGCATTGATAGCAAAAGACATGGGAGCTGCAGGTGTTATCTTTGTTTCCGGGGAAGGCATTGACAAGGAAGACAACTTCGAACCATTAGTAAAAGGAGAGTTTTCGGTAGGTATTCCTGTTTTCAGAGTAAAAAGAGCACTTGCTGATATGGTTCTCTCAAAATCCGG
>Ga0182027_10001663_pt1 | contig 36799 bp, 40 predicted proteins | sample 712E1DmetaG_FD_121300 | JGI IMG/M metagenome (GOLD analysis project Ga0182027, IMG submission 121300) | Permafrost microbial communities from Stordalen Mire, Sweden - 712E1D metaG (Illumina Assembly) | ecosystem: Environmental > Terrestrial > Soil > Wetlands > Permafrost | place: Sweden...
TAGTTATTCCCGGTTATTTGGCTTTTTCCGCTACAACCGTTCCGGCGCCTTCTGCCGTCCCTCCTGTTATGCCGCCCCCGGCAGTATAAATTTATAATACAATCTAAAACCACCCTCGCTAATGGCTTGGGTGGTTTTAGTATCTATGAGATGGGTTATCCATGGGCGCTTACTACTCCGTCTTTATTTTGGACATCATTTTGGACTTCATCTGCCCCATATCCGCATTTTGCATCACGTCCGCGTGCTTTTCTTTAACGTGAGCCATCATCGTATCCACAACTTCCTGGTCGGTTTCGCCCTTGGCCACAAAATTGCAGCTGGGATCCCCCATATCTTTGCAAGATAATGTTTTCATAAATTTGAGCCTCTCTTTATTAATTACGACCTTTTAAATATTATAACACAAAATTTAATTTTTTTCATAATAAGGGCATTGATTTTTCCCTTTAGTTCTTATACAATATATGGCATTAGCTATACATATATAAGGAGCGTGGATGTGAGTAAACCAATCCTTCCGTCTACTGGCGGGGACGTGCCGTTGTCGGGGTTTGTAAGGGGAGTGGCAGATTTTACAGCCAAACCCGGCCCAGAGAGACAACGTTTGTTTGGCTTAGCCCTGCAGGCCGGCTACCTTGTTACTCAAAAACAGGTAGACTCGGCTTACAGCAGCGTCAAAGGCCATACCAACTGGTCGCCTCACCCCCAAGAGGCCACCCCAACCCCTGGTCTGCATCTCCCGTCGCAGGCCTTTATGAGCGCCTTTGGGATCGTGAATTTGTCTCGGGCCAATCTCTTACGGCTCCATGAAAAAGTACTGGATGCTCGGGAGTTTTTGGCCAGCGTCCTGGACGAAATCGAAGAGTATCTGGATGACCGGCTGCCGGAGATCGAAGCGCTGCTTCGGGAGAACGAGCAGTTGCGGTTGCTTGTTCAGGAACTCAGAGCCGCAGCTCCGCGAAAGTCTTAGCCGTCGAAGGGTTGAAGAGGTTTGCTTTGCTTGGCCGCGTCTTGGGGGAGACGCGGCTTTTGTTTAGGGATGTAAAATGAAAAACGCTCCGCACATACTATTATTATAATACCCCGCCCAAAATAGTCATTTTTTAAAGATTTACATTTTTATCTATTTGGTATATAATCTTAGTACAAAAATCCGAAGGAGATGTCCATCATGCTAGCAACTCAACAGCAGATTGCCCAGGGTTTGGTTGACCATCCGCCGGAGCATTATGACCTGACAGAGCCATACAAACGTATGCCATACGATTTCCGGCGTGACAGTCTGGTATGGTGCCGGGTAGGGGATGACTGGAAGAAGGGTCGGGTAGAGTACGTATCCGGCGCCCAAGTCGCTGTTATTCTCGAGGGCGAAACCCAACCCCGGTACTTTCAGTACACTTCCCATCAGATCTGGTTCCGGACGATTTAATTGTCCCGCCGAGGGACACTTTGCCATAGTTGCCGTTTTTACACAATCCTGCGGGAGCGCAATGGGTCTCGTATACCGAGATTCAAAACGCTCCCGGCAGGCATTTTTTTTGGGTCTTTTTGCACTAGCGTACTAGTACATTAATGCAAAAGGACATTATATTAGATCTTTCCTGGCCCTCCCGAAATAGGTTTCATTTTGAAGTATTAAAATTTTTTAATTTAATAAAGTTTGATACGACAATTGTAATAAACCGTATAAATAAATTAATGAGGGAATAATCTCAACATAAACCCCGCCGTATGGCGGGGTCTTGTTTACATATTATCTTGCGGCGCGTTTGCGTTCGGTCGCGTTTAATATCTTTTTGCGGATGCGGATGGATTTGGGGGTGACTTCCACGAGTTCGTCGGGGCCGATGTATTCCAACGCAAAGTCAAGTTCTATGGGGCGGGGAGGGGTTAAAATAATAGCTTCATCAGTACCACTTGAGCGGATGTTGGTGAGTTTTTTGGTTTTACAGACATTGAGCTCTAAATCAGAATCAATAGAATTTTTACCCACAACCATGCCTTCGTAAACGTCTACCGCCGGGCCAATAAACAAAATTCCGCGTTCCTGCGCGTTGTTTAGGCCGTAGGCGTTGGATACGCCGGTTTCGGAAGATATCAGACTGCCGTGGTCGTTGGCGTGGGAATCTATTTCGTGCGTGGGTTTATAGCTGTCAAACAAATTGTTCATTATAACAGTGCCGCGCGTTTGAGTAAGCAGTAAGTTTTTAAGGCCTATAAGTCCGCGGGTAGGGATAAGATATTCGGCGTGCATTTCGCCGCTTGAGCTGGTATCCAGCCCTTGCATTTCCCCGCCGCGTTTGCCTAAGTTTTCTATTATTGTGCCTTGGTATTCGCTCGGAACATCAATGCTGACAATTTCATACGGCTCCATTTTGACGGTGTGGTCTACATTTGGGGCGTAGTGCAGGCCATCGGCCTGCTCAGATGTAGCGGCATGCCGAGGCATGCCGTCATTGGAAGGCACGCCACGGCGTGCCTCTACCGCAGAACCTGATGGTTTCGCATAATGGTAAATAACCTGCGGCTGGGAAACTTGCAGTTCAAAACCTTCTCTTCTCATCGTCTCTATTAAAACTCCCAAATGCAGCTCTCCTCGGCCGCTAACCAAAAAGCTTTCCGCGCCTTCTTCGGACGGCGCGACTTTAAGCGCCACGTTAATTTCCAATTCTTTATACAAACGTTCGCGCAGATTGCGTGAAGTCACAAACCTTCCTTCTTTTCCCGCAAACGGGGAAGTGTTCACGCCAAAGGTCATCTTTATTGTAGGCGGCTCTATTTCCACTGGCTCCAAATGAATTGGATTTATGGGATCGGTTAAAGTTTCGCCAATAGAAATATCATCAAAACCGCCAATGGCCACAATATCGCCGGCCACGGCTTCTTCCACGTCTACCGGCTTTAAACCTTCGTACATTTGCAAGGAGGTGATTTTACCGTTGTCGCGCTGGCCGTCGGTTTTGATGCGGCAAATATTTTGCGCTTTTTTAACGGAGCCGGAAATAATTTTACCGATGCCCATTTTGCCTTTGTAGTTGTCGTAAACCAAGGCCAGCACCAGCATGGCAAAGGGATCTTCCGGTTTGACATCGGGCGCCGGGATGAATTTGATTATGGATTCAAATAGGGGAGAAACGTCCGGCGCGGCATGGTTTTTGATTTTTGACCTCAAACTTTCTAAATCGGTATCGGCCAAACCCATACTGCCGGCGGCATAAATAATTTGGAAATCAAGCTGATGGTCTTTGGCATCCAGTTTTACAAAAAGGTCAAAAGTTTTGTTGGTGGAATCTTCCACCTGGGCGTCGGGCTTATCTACTTTATTTATTACAACAATGGCTTTAAGTCCAAGCTCCAAAGCTTTTTTCAGCACGAATTTGGTTTGCGGCATAGGGCCTTCTTTGGCATCCACGAGCAAAAGCACTCCGTCGGCCATTCTTAAAGTCCTCTCCACTTCGCCGCCAAAGTCCGCGTGTCCCGGCGTGTCCACAATGTTAATTTTGGTGCCGTTATAAATAAGCGAAGCATTTTTCGCTCTAATGGTAATGCCGCGCTCGCGCTCTAAATCCATACTGTCCATAATTAAATCTTTGGTCTCGGCATTGTCCTTGACCGTATGGGTTTGCTTGAGCATGGCGTCAACTAAAGTAGTTTTACCGTGGTCAACGTGGGCGATTATGGCTATATTTCTGATGTTATCGCGCTTCATAAAATATTTCCGATCCGGATTTACAGATGGACACAATGCGGATTGACGGATAACTACAGATACGTTATCCGCAGTTATCTGTAGATCCGGATTTATCCGTATATCCGGATCGGGTTACTCAAATAAAAACCCCGCTCTTTTCGGGTTTGCATATCAAATATAGCATAAATATTGGCGTTTTGTCAATTTTAGTAAATGAAAATGTAGTTAGCCCGATTTTCTGGGCTGTTTTTGCTATTTTAAGATGACAGCTGATAAATCAGCTAACTACACTCCAGTGTCAAATCCAAAATGCCTTTTTTACAAAAATTTGCTATAATAAAGCTACAGTGAAAACACTACAGATAACTACAGAAATTCAGTTCTGTAGGCATCTGTAGTGGATTTCAATCATAATTTTGTAGACAAATGAAACAAAAAACCCAAACCATCAGTTTCTTTGTGCTTTTGGCCATTGTCGCTTTAATTATATTAAAGATTTTTTGGCCGTTTTGGGAACTGCTGGCTTTTGCCGTAATTTTGGCCGTGCTGTTTCATCCGCTTTATAACCGCATAGTTCAGCACACCAAAATGCCGAATATGTCGGCCGGATTTGTGGTTTTTATAATCGCGGCAATTATTGCCGGGCCGGTTCTCCTAATTGGCCAACAGGTATTTTTTGAACTGGCCAATTTTTACAGATCGCTCAATTTGGACAATTTGGCCGGGCAATCAAATAATTTTATTCAAAACCTGCCTCCGTCTTTGCAGCAGCTGGCTTTAAGTTTTAACGTTGACCTACATACTTGGGTTTCCCAGCTTACCGGCCAGGCTTTTACAACCCTGTCGGGGCTGCTTTCCAGTCTGGGCTGGCTGTTTGGTTCTTTAATAGTGGTGGCATTTTCCACTTTCTTTTTGCTGCGCGACTGGGAGAAAATAAAAAAATTGTTGATAGATCTTCTGCCGCTTTCCGAAGCCAACGAAAATATTTTATTTTCCAAGCTAACGCAAGCGGTTAGCGGCGTGGTTAAGGGACAGTTTTTGGTGGTATTGACTATTTCCACCGCGTCGTTCATCGGCTTTACCATTTTTGGTTTGCCCAATGCTTTGCTGTGGGCGTGCGCCATGTTTGTGGCGGCTTTTGTGCCGACTTTCGGGACATCGTTGGTTTGGATTCCGGCAATAATATTTTTGTATGCCACCGGACATACGGGCGCGGCCATAGGGTTAATAATTTGGGCCGGAGCCTGTGTGGCGCTGATAGATAATGTTTTGGCGGCCAAGCTGATTTCTTCGCGGGTTCGTTTGCACCCGCTGTTGACCATATTTGCCATTTTGGGGGGGATTATAGCTTTTGGTTTTTTTGGAGTATTGCTCGGCCCGATTTTTATGGCAATTTTTGTAGCATTGGTGGAAATTTACCGGACGGAGATAAAAGGCCGGCCGGAATAATAAATCATAAAGCAACAAAGAGACTCTTTGCGCAACGCAAAGAGTCTCTTTGTTATAAAAACTATATTTTGATTTCCAGTGTACTTTTCCCCCAGTGTATTCGGTTCCAGGCGCGTTCGTGCAGAAAATAAATAAGGCCGCTTACCAAATTCGTGGCTATAATGACGCTTAGGGTAACGGCGTATTTGCCGGTGATCAGGAAAACTACTACCGCGTCCGCGGCGATAATTATGGCATGAAAGCCTAAAGTTTTTGCAATTGAACGTTTATGGTGTTCGTAATAACTCATGGGGGTTGTTTATTTAATAGTTTGTTTTATTATAGCATAGGCTTTTTTGCCCTGAGGATTTGTGGTATATTTAATGGGCAGTAAACGATTTTTATGCCCAAAGCCGACATACATTCCCATAGCATAAGCCAGAATTTGCCGCCGACCATTTTAACCATATTTGGCGCGACCGGAGATTTGTCCGCGGATTATTTAATTCCCGCCCTTTTGCATATGGACGAGCACAAACTGCTGCCCAAAACTTTTAAGCTGGTCTGCGTGGCCAGGCGGCCGCTTTCGTCAAAAGGGTATTTAAATTTCATATTAAAAAAATCCCGCGTGTTAAAAAAATTGAGCGCGGCTAAAAAAGCAAGTTTTTTAAAACACCTGATTTATTACTCCGGCGATTTTGAACATATAGAGCACTTCGGCGGTTTGGCAAAAATTTTGGCGGATCAAGACCTGCCTCGCGTTGCCGGAGGCAAGGCGGGCAGGGGCGGAAAGCACCAATGCTACAACCGCCTGTTCTATTTTGCCACCAGCCCCCAGCAGTTCGCCTCCATTACTAAAATTTTAAAGGTTTCGGGATTTTTGACGGCCTGCGCCGCGCACGAACGCAAGGTCAGGGTTTTGGTGGAAAAACCGTTTGGTTTTAATTTAAAATCTTCGCATAGTTTAAACGAGCTGTTGCTGAAATATTTTACGGAAGACCAAATTTACCGCATTGACCATTACGTGGGCAAGGAAACCGTGCAGAATTTAATGGTAGTGAGGTTTGCCAACAGTCTGTTTGAGCCGCTGTGGAATAACCGGTTTATTGACCATGTGGAAATTTCGGTTTTGGAAAAGGACGGCGCGGCCGGGCGGATTGGCTATTACGACTCTACCGGCGCCATAAAAGATTTTTTGCAAAACCATATTTTGCAGATGCTGGCGTTAATTGCCATGGATGAGCCTTATAATTTAACGGCTGAATTTATCCGGAACGAAAAGTTAAAAGTTTTGCAAGGCTTAGAGCCGTTTACTTCGGAAAAATTAGCCGCCCGTTTAATTAAGGGGCAGTATTTAGATTATAAAAAAGAAGCTGGCGGCGAAGACAGCCAAACCGAAACGTTTTTTGCTTTAAAAACTTACGTGAATTTGCCCCGCTGGGCCGGCGTGCCTTTTTATTTGAAAACCGGGAAAAAATTGTCCAAAAAACTTACCCAAATTTCAATCCATTTCCGCGAGCCCGTGCGCTGTTTGTTTGAAGGCTGCGCGCCGAATGTTCTAACCTTCCAAATCCAGCCGGACGAGTCCGTGCATTTGCAAATCAACAACAAAATTCCGGGTTTTGGCGTAAAATTGCACCGTGCCGATTTTGAATTCGGCTACGGGCGCGCTTTTAAAGGGGAAATTCCGGGAGCCTACGAACGCTTGCTGCTGGATTTTTTGGAAGGCGACCAGCGCCTGTTTATCCGCAGCGATGAAATTGAGGCCAGTTGGAAGTTTGTGGACAGCATTACCGAGGCCAAGGAGTTTAAAAGTCTACCGATTTACAGCTATAAACCTGGGTCCAACGGCCCCAAAGAGGCGGATGAATGGATAAAGCGCGACGCCAAAGAATGGTGGACGGAGTAAATGAGCAAAAATGACAAAATTGACATAAATGACAAAAATTTATGGATTTAGAACAGGAAATTCTATTAATTAAAGAACGGAATAAAAAGGTAGAAAGTGATAAAGCTTGGGAAAGAAGCTGGACCAGGAGGCTTTCTATCGCGGTATTTACTTACATTATTGCCGAAGCCTGGCTGTTAATTATCAGCGAACCCCGTTCCTGGCTTAAAGCCTTTGTACCGGTTGTTGGTTATATCTTGTCCACTTTATCGCTGCCGCCGATAAAGAAGTTGTGGATAAAATTAGTAAAAAGCTAAAAAGTTATGGGCAAACAAATTGCAATATTTGGGCTGGGCAGAATGGGCAGGCAGATTGCCCATAGGCTGCAGAAAAATCAATTTGACGTTTTGGCGTGGAATCGTTCTAAGGAGCCGCGGCAGGAGGCGGAAAAAGCCGGGGTAAAAGTTTTTGCGGATATTGATCAACTGATAAAAAATTTATCTGATGGGCCACGTATATTTTGGCTGATGTTGCCGCACAAAATCGTGGACGACTTTTTGAAAGACCAGTTAGGGCCGCATTTAAAGTCCGGTGATATTGTTATCGACGGCGGTAATAGTTTTTATAAAGATTCCATCATGAGGGCAGAAGGGCTAAGAGCTAAGGGGATAGTGTTTTACGATTGCGGCACCAGCGGAGGGGTTTGGGGTTTTGACAACGGCTTTGCCTTAATGATTGGCGGACCAAAGCAGCAGTGGAGAACCGTAGAGCCGATATTTAAAGCGCTATCATCAGGAAAAAATTATGGTCTGGTGGGCAAAAACGGCGCCGGGCATTTTGTGAAAATGGTGCATAACGGCATTGAATATGGCATGATGGAAGCCATTGCCGAAGGCTACGGCGTGCTTAAGGCTTCTGATTTTGATTTGGATTTGGCGCAAGTGACCAAAATATATCAGGAAGGCAGCGTAATCAGGTCGTGGCTGATTGATTTAATTAGAGATATTTTTGAAAAGGAAGATGTTGAAAATACCTCGGGCATCATTGAATCAACGGGAGAAGGGGAATGGACAGTAAATGCCGGCAAAGAACTTGGCGTTGATGTGCGCGTGATAGAAGATGCTTTTAAAGTCCGCCAGGAATCCAAAGAGCCAAAAAATCAACAGAAATTTTCCAATAAAATCGTAGCGCTGATGCGCAAGCAATTCGGCGGACATCCAATAAGTAAAAAGTGACGCCTCTCTGAATATAAAATTATAGCGGCGTCATCCCGAGTGCAGCCGAGGGATCTATTTAAAATAAAAGCAGTGAAAGTTAAAAGTGTATACAGCCAAACTGAAATAAGGTTATTCAAAAAGCTGGATTCTCCCCAAAAAATTCAGGATTTTTTAAGTTTCAAAATCCGGCATAATCCGGCCAAGGACGGCGTGGAATGCCGCAGTCCGCGGATGGTTTTGCGGTTCGGCAAAGCCCATTGTATGGAAGGCGCGCTACTGGCGGCCGCGATTTTGGAATTTCACGGCCACAAGCCGCTGCTTTTGGATTTACGATCTGCGCCCGATGATCTTGATCACGTAGTTGCTTTATTTAAGCGGTTTGGCCGCTGGGGAGCTATTAGCAAAACCAACCACATAGTTTTGCGCTACCGCGAGCCGGTGTATAAATCCGTGCGCGAGCTTGCCTTGTCCTATTTCCACGAATATTTTTTGGACAGCGGCAAAAAAACTTTGCGGGAGTATTCGGCGCCGTTTGATTTAAGGCATTTTTATCCGTCGTTGATATTGAACCCTCACCCCCGCCCCTCTCCCAAAGGGAGAGGGGGGACAAGGGTTGACTGGCGCACGACGGAAAAAGATTTGGCGGAACTGCCGGAATATTTGGACCGGGCCAGGCATTACAAAATTTTAACCAATCGGCAAATCAAGAATTTGCGTAAAGCGGACAAAATTGAAATTCAGGCAGGGAGGCTGGTCGAATGGAAATAAAGGTTCCTCGGAGCCTAAACTCTCGAGGTATTGTCACAAGGAATTTCTGCGTTTCGCAGTCACCCGTCGGGTGACGAAGTATTAAACCTGTATTAGCTCCTCGGCTCGGAATATTATGTTCCATAATATTCTCTCGCTCTACGTCGCTAATAAAAGACCTCCTTTATAGGAGGTCTTTTTCTTGCTTACAGGTTTGGGTGTAGCGCTCTAAGTACTGTTTGACAATAACGTCAGCGGAGAACTTTTTTTTGGCACGCTTGGCCGCATTTTGGCCAAGGTTTTTGATAAGTTCGGGATTGTTTAACAGCATCTTTATTTTATCAACAAAACTTTTAGTGTCGCCGACTTTAAGTAAATAACCGTCTATGCCATTACGCATAACTTCCGGCACGCCGCCGGTGAGGGTGGCCAGTACCGGTTTGCCGTAGCTCATGGTTTCCAGTATGCCCATGCCGAAACTTTCATCTTGGGAAGTATAGATGCCAAAATCCGCGGCGTTTAAATAATTTTCCACGTCTTTAACGTTTTCCTTGACGATTATATTTTTTAGTTTGAGTTTTTTTACCAGAGGCTGGTATTTGGCAAACGGTTCGCCGGCCAAAACCAAAAGTTTAAAATTTTTGTGGCTCCTCATCAGCGTCGCAATTTTTAGCAAATCGGGAATGCGCTTGACCGGACGCAAGTTGGAAAGATGGATGGCTAGGAAATCATTATCCTTTATCCTTAATCCTTTACGCACCCTTTCGCGGGAAATAGTTGCGGGCAGGGGAGTGTAAAAATTATAAATTACTTTAATTAGTTTTTTGGTTTTGAGAACTTTTAAGGTATCGTTTTTCAGGCTTTGCGATACCGCGGTTACGCAGTGGGAGCGTTCTATGGAGTATTTAATAATGTCCAGCAAATTTTTGTCGCGCGCCAAAAGGGTAATGTCGGTCCCATGGAGCGTGGTAACAATTTTAGGCAAGGAAGTATTATTTTGGCGCATAATGCGGCGCGCCAAAAGTGCGGCTGTGGCGTGGGGCACGGCGTAGTGGACATGCAAGACATCCAAATTATATTTTCGCTGGACCTGCTCTATAGTTACGGCTAAAGGCAGGGTGTAATCGGGATATTTAAAAAGATCGTATTTATTTATGTTGACTTTATGGAAATAAATATTAGGCGCGTTCAAATTAAGCCTAAAAGGTGGCTCGTAAGCAATAAAATGCACCTGGTGACCCAATTTTGCCAGTTCGTTTCCCAAATTGGTAGCCACAATGCCGCTGCCGCCTATGGACGGGTAGCAGACAATGCCGATCTTAAGATTTTTCATAGATAGTACTCTTGGCGTCATTCTGAGCCCTCAGTGCACCATCGGGCGAAGAATCTCTAACCATGATGAGATCCTTCGTCGGATGTACTCCTCAGGATGACGCCCTGAGTTAATAGTTTCTGGAAGATAAAGTTATATCCGATATCCCGTCAAGCCTGACGGGATCGTTGGAGTAAAGCCCGACCGCGTATTTTACGCCGCAGGAAGCGCCCAGCGCCCGCGACTTGCTGAAAACCAAATCCGTGTATTGCTTGGTTTTCATTTGGCTCTTGTGGCACTCCATGGCTTTTTGCCACTGTTTTTCTACATCGGTTACATCAACTAAAATATCCGGTTTTTTGTCCCATTCCGCGCTGGAACCGTAATAATATAGCATGCCCACTTTGTGCACCGGTAAATGTTTAAGTTCTTTTAGGCCGCCGTAGCGCGCGAATCTGCAGGCATCGCGGGTAAGCTTGGCAATATTTAAATGGTCAGGATGCTGGTTTTGCGTCAGCGATGGCGCGAGTACAATATTTGGCTTGTATTTTTTTAACATTAAGGCAATCTTAAATCCGTTTTGCGGATTATATTCTATGTGGCAGTCGCCGCCCAAATCCAAAAACTCAATTTCCGCGCCGACTACTTCAGCGGCGTCGGCCGCTTCTTTTTTGCGCCCTTGCGGCGTGCCGCTGGTGCCGGCTTCGCCCAAAGAGCAGACCACAATTTTGGCTTGGTTGCCTTTTTTAACTTCTTTAATTAAGAGGGGAGCGGCGCCGAACTCCACGTCGTCGGGATGCGCGCCAATGGCTAGGATTTTCATAGATTTTATTGCTTTGCTTCTTTAATTTTTTGAAATATAAAAAAGTCGTCTACGTTCCCGCCTTTGGTAGGAATTTGGGCGGGTAGCATGATTGGCTGAGTTTCGCCCTCGACATGGATCATTAAAGCAAAATCTTCCCCTAAATTTAATTTTTCCATACCAGGATGTTCTAAGGCCATCTTCACTTTCCATGCTTGATGTTCCTGCTTGGCTTGAGCCAAGATCGCTTTGTACGCCCCAAGGATATTTTGGGTCGGCCCCTGAACCTTTTCCACAATATCCTTGGCGGTTTCGTAATCGACCACACCCTTCATCGCCCCCCATCCCAATTCAATTCGTTGGAATTCCTCATCGTTTTCTACTTCTTGCCAATAAGCTTGGGCCTTATCTGGAACAACGAAACCTGCACCATCTTGTTTTATAACACCCCTAAATTCAAATTGGTCATCTTTTTTAACTTCTGTCGCGTTGTCGTGGTAATCATTACAAATAATATAGCCGCCTACCCTTAGCGACTCTGCGGGTATCTTATGGGAAATGGCTGGGTTCAACAAAATTAATAAGTCAGTTTTTGTGTCAGGTTTATAAAGAGGAATTTCAGGCCTTCCATTAATAGGTTTTGAGGCTGACGCATAATATGCTTCGTAGCCGCTGGCCTTGAGCGCTTGCACGGCCGATTCGTCTATCTCTACGTAAATAACGCGGCTATTGGGGAAAGCGGCTGAGGGGCTGACATCACAGGCTCCGGAAGGGTGATAAACAACCTTGGGGCTTAAATGGAAGATTTGTTCAAACAGTTGATAACTTTTGACCAGGTCCTCGCTGGCTTCTGGATGTCTTTCTCTTTTTTCTTCCGAAATTTGGTGCCAAGTGTCGGGTGATAACTCTTCAGCCGGCCTCCAAGACCCCGGGTTAGGTTCTTGTTTAGGCATAAGTTATTAATTAATAATTATAAGTTTAGTATGTCTGCGCGTAGTCGGCTTGGTCGGTTTTTTCCCTATCGATAAATTCAATGTTCGGGAACGGCTTGGTGTCCAAATATTCTTTTTCGCCTTCGCCGTATATATAGTGGGTGCAGTTAATAACCGATTGCATCCAGGCAAAGCGCTGGTCGCGGTTTGCGGATTTTTGCCATTTTTGAATTGATTCATTTATCGGAAAACGGATAAACTGATTACCGCCTTCGTGGAGAATACCGACTAATTGGCTTTGTGTGGTTTTGTAGTTGCCTGATTTATCAGGCTCTAGAGGCTCGATAAATCGAGCAACTACACTTTTATCCTCTATCTTAGCCCGGACAATCTCGCCCCGGTATTCTACATCAGCAAAGAACTCTCCCGCAAGCTCCGGCGCCTGCTCCCTGAAGCTTTTATCGGATGACCTCAAAATTTCAATTCTTTCAAGCAGCCCCATTTTGAGGTACATTTCCAGGCAAAAGTCCGCGACAAATTTTTGATTGACCGATGAGAATACATCGATCAAACTTTTATCGACAAAACGCGGCAACTGTTTTAGTATTTCTTCTTTCCAGCCGGCAGGTATTCGCTTTAAATAAAGCGGGGAGAATTTTTTTTGCAGCTTGTTTTCTTGGGTAAAATTCAAACGGACCTCATCACCCGATGATTTGTCGCGCATGACCGTAATAGTCTCCCGATAATCCGCGTCTGAATCATGATAAAAAAAGACAATCTTGCCTCCAATCTCCTTTTGCAAACCGCGGGCAGTATTGATTTTGGCAACCAAAAAACGTTTGGGGAAAAACCCGTTTGGCTGCTGCCCGAAACAAATAATTGGGGAATTAGTGTCCATGTCAGTATTTTAACATATTAGGCCTTTTAACGCTTATTTGGACGTTTATAGCCTTTTTGGTATAATTGGCTTATGGGACTATATATACTGTTTTTTGTTATATATGTTATCGTTGTCCTTACAATCGGCATCATTTCTTCTAGGAAAGAAACCGAAGAAGATTTTATGATTGCCGAAAGAAAAGTAAAAGGCGTCCAACTTGCGGCTACAATGACTGCGGGTTTTTTTGATTCCGCCGTTTTGTCAGTTTATGTTGCCTACTTATACCAATATGGCTTTTCCGCTATTTGGATATTTGTGGGGATTATTGTTGGCTTTATTATATTGCGTATATACGCGGCAAGGATTAAACAAAAAGCCGACACGATGAAAGTTTACTCCATGCCTGAATATTTCTTCAAAATTCTTGGTAAAAAAAATGGGTTAATGTTTTCTATATTTTTAGTCATCCAATTTATCATATTTTTAATTATAAATTTTATTGTAGCAGGCAAAGTTTTATCCGCCATATTTCCTGTTCATTATGCTGTTGCCGTCATTTTTGGGGGTTTAATTATTTTAACATATTTGTTAATGGCCGGTTTTAAAGCCGTCATCCGCACCGACTTCTTCCAGTTAATTATTACTTTTGTAATGGCCTTAACAGTCGGCATTTTTCTTTTTGGTCGTACTCACATACCCGCCTCCGATATAAACCTTACTTCCTTAGGTACGGGGAATATTATAGGTTTTCTTATTTTAGGCGGGCTAAGCACGCTCGTGGCTCCCGATTTATGGCAAAGAATGTTTGCGTCTAAAGATAAAAAGACGCTTAACCGCGGACTGTGGTATTCAACCGCCGCCTTACTCTTAGGCGCTTTGGTGGTGGCGGTATTGGGACTTTCCACAAAACAATTTTTTCCTCATATAGCGCCAGAAGATGCTTTAGTTACCGGATTCTCAAAACTTCTGCCTTATGGTTTAAAACAGTTTGGGATGGTGTTGCTGTATGGGGTGGCGCTGTCTTCTTCGGATACGGTAATCTTTGTTCTCTCTTCAATTTTTACTAGGGATTTAAAAAATTATACTGAAAAATATAGCGAGGAATCAATGAAAAAATTAGCGAGATTTTTTATGATTATTGTCGTTTTGTTTGCGATTATTATTGCCGTATCGTACCAAAACATAATTTCTTTTGGGCTGGCTTTCGGTAGCTTAAATTTAGCTCTCTTCCCGGTTGTATTTGGCACGCTTTATTGGCAATTAAAAGAAAGGGCGGTCTTTTGGGCCTTAATAGTTTCCTTATTAAGTGTCGCGGTTTTATTTATAACCAAACAATTTACACCAGCTAATTCGGTAATTGTTTTGCCGATAGCTTTAATCTCATTGCTCATTTTTTCAAAAGCTTTTAAAAGGCAAGAGTTGTCAAATAAAAGCATTCTTTAAAGCTTCTGGGCGAGAGATCTCATAGGGAATTTTAACCTGTTACATTTTTAGTTATATTAGAAAAGTGTTATAATACGCCTGTAAGGTTTAATATTATCCTCTTAAAAAAATGGACAACGAAATTGATCCCATAATCCCCGAGGACGGCACGCAGAGCCAGCCGAAAATTCAGCCTGTTTTGCCGCAAAAGCCAAAAAAAGCCGCCCCCCAAAAGGCCGTAAAACCGGCAAAACCGCTTGTGGAGGGCATAAATTCGCCAAGAAGCACCCAGGACGTGATTTTAGTAAAAACTAATTTAAGCCAAAAGGAAAAAGAACTGATTTCCGAAACGCCGGAGTCAAACCCCGATGTAACTAATAGGATTGAACCCCAGCCCCAGTTCCAATCCGAGCCCAGGCTTATGCCGGCATCGGTATTTGCATCTGTAAACAAAAAGAACCACCACATTGGAAGATGGCTGCTCATTTTTGTGGTTTTGTTAATTTTAGTCGCCGGCGGTTACGAGTTTTATGTTTGGGAACTAAACAATGGGCAGACCCCGGTTTTAGGGCACTATCATCCCGCTACGGACATTTCCTCGCAGCCCTTTCCGCTCGCCGGAGGCCTCGCACCGACCTCGTCCAGCTCCACTATAATTTCCGTGGCATCCAGCTCAACTCCGCCCATAGTTGCCACGACCACCCCCGCGGTGATTTTACAGGTAAAAATTAACCCCACGCCTACCGGATTTTTAAACGTCAGGGATATGCCGTCATCTTCCGGCAAAGTGCTGACACAAGTCCATCCCGGGGAAGTTTATACATACACCAAGGTACAGAATAATTGGTACCAAATTACATACAGCGGGTTTAACCAGGGCTGGGTTAGCGGGCAGTATGTGACAAAGCAATAGCAGGCTTACGCGTTTGAGGCAAAGATGATTGAAAAATCTATGTATTGTTGCCTCAAACCACAGGGGCTTGGTCGATTACATCGTTAAAATGCTGCGGTTTTTGTCGCCGTAGTCAAACTACGTCTCCAAAAATCCTCGCATTTTGCCTCGTACTCGGCCAAGCGCGTAAGCCTGCTACGAGCTCACATATTTGTAACTTGATTTTAGGGTGTCTGTCACGCAAACCAATCATCAAGAAATTTAAGTGTCTACTTTACGACCGTTAGTCATTATAAATGGCAAAATAACTGATAAAATCAGCGTTTTTGACCATGGTTTTTTATATGGAGACGGCGTGTTTGACACCTACAGGATATTTAACGGCAAGCCGTTTTTTATCAAAGAGCATCTGGAGCGTTTATATAAATCCGCCAAGGGAGCAAACATAAAGATTTCGTTTACAAAAGCGGAGCTGGCCAGGCTGTTAAGTTATTATTACAAAAAATTCAGACAGAAAGACGCTTTTGTTCGCCTGATAGTTACCAAAGGCAGGGGAAGCCAGGGCTTGTTGTCTAAGACCGTGCCGACCTTAATAATAATTTTTTCTAAAAGGGATTTTAACCCGCTTGGGAAAATTAGCGCTATAATTTCGCCGATAAAAAAATTCAGCCAGGACAGCTCCGGACGTTCCATAAAAGGCCTGGATTACGGGCTGGCCGCGCAAATTTTATCAAAAACCAAAAATACAAAAGCGAAGGCGGTAATTTTTTTAAACGAACGAGGCAAAATAACAGAAGCCGCCACCTCAAATATATTTTTAGTTAAAAATAACAAGCTATTTACGCCGCCTTTAAAATCCGGACCACTGCCGGGAGTCACCAGGCAATTGGTATTAAAATATTTTAAAGTTACCCAAAAGGAATTAACTTTGCGGGACCTATTAGCCGCAGACGAGGTCTTCCTTACAGGAACCGCGGATTTTGCCACAAGTATCAAATCAATAGGGCGGAAAGTTTATAAGAAGTTTGATAATGCAAAGGCGGTTTTTGGAAAACTCTTTTCGCTAATATAATAATATTTCTTAAGATAAATTTTGGCTTGGTTTGGGAGCGGCTTTTGCAAAAGCTCTCCCGGCTTTTTTTATTACCCAAGATGTCATGCCGTGCCAGTCGGTTATAAATCCGTAAATAGCATAAACGTAAATTGCGGCGGCGACAATGTCAAAAAAGTAGTGTTCGCCCAAATACATAACCGTCAAAAACATTGTCAGCGGATAAATAAAAAACAGCAACCCCCACTTGGGGAATTTTTTATAAAAAAACAATGCGGTCATAAGCGGATAAGCCGCATGGAGCGACGGTACCGCGGCCACAAGATTCGCGCCTACGTAATTGTAAACCGTGGGAAGGCTGATTGGGTGCGCGAAGTGCGCCAGTGTCTGGTCTAAAATGTGGGCCACAGGCGGCAGAAAACCCTGCTGGGCCGCCATCCACGGCGGCATGGCGGGGAAAATATAATAGGTAATCCATGCCGCGTAGGAGATGATGATTATTGACGCGGTGTAAAGCTTAAATATTTTTTTGTCAATAAACCAAAACAGCAGCGCCACAAAAAACGGGATAATAAAATGCAGGGCATAAAGGACCGCGGCGGCATTGTCGTACCAGTGGATGGTACCGTAAGTAAAAAAATGATGTTGCAGCCACAAAGTCGGCACGTTGCCGAAAAACACGAACTTGTCAAAATAAATCATAGCATGTATATGTACTTTTGTGGTCGCCAGCGGTACCAGGCCGCGCAAATAGTCGTAGCCTAAAATCAGCAGGATGGGCGGCAGCCAATCCCATAAAAAAGCCCAGGCTTTGCCGGCAATGACCATGGCAATAAAGGCGAACACAAAAAAGCGATCAGGAGAAAAAAATTCCTGATGCCAAATCATAAAAGCGGTAATAATTGCCAAATAGACGAAGGTGGCAATAAAAATAAGCTTATCGTGCCCGCCGGTTTTTTGCCACGTTTGTTTTGCTAAATTTATGGGGGATTTTACTTTTTCCATTATTATTGGCGGGAATTGTTATGGAAAAGGCCAGGGGGTGAGCCGCGGCCTTGTAATAGGTTTACGTATAAAGTTTTGATTTTGGTGCGTCTTCTACTAAATACTAAAAAATACGAAAAATATTAAATCGTAAATTCAAAGCTTTAGTACATTTAGTAATCTTTAGTATTTAGTAGAAAATCCGTTAATGCAAATACCCAGCCGGATTCAGCCAGCCGCTTAGCTCGGATTGTTTTTGCACATAGCCCAAAATGTTTATTGCCGTGCTAATGTGTATGCCAAAGTGCAGGTGCTTTCTTTCGCCGTCGGTTTCGCTGGAATATCCTAGGCCTAAAACCGCGATTTGCTGTCCCGGCGACAGAGTGTCACCGACGTTGGGAATTATACTGGAAAGCCTTAAATGGCCGTAAATAATAGTTACATCGGCATTATCAAGTTTGCACGCCTGCACCGCGACGCCGCCATAACCGGAAACATATTTTTTAAGCAAAAGCTTGCCGGCGCAGGCGGCATAAATCGGGACATCGGAGTTTTGCTCCTGCGGTGTGGTTTCAAAATCAATTCCCGTGTGAAAGCCGATAAATTTTTCCGGGGAAACCGGCGAGTGGCCGGGCGAAACAAAAAGGCCAAAAGGTTTTTTTGTCACCCTGGAAAGCCCGCCACTAATCGGCTCATGAAGTTGCGGGACCGGGTTTGTTGCAGACACGGGTGAAGATGTGGCTGCGGGAGCTGTTGGAGTTGAGATCGGAGATTGCAATTTAGGCGCAACCCCGCAACTCGCGGAAATAAAGCCCAAAATTAAAAATGTAAAAATGACTTTTTTCATATTGATATTATAGCCCAAGGTCACTAACCATCAAAGTCCGCTTTTATATATAGGGCTTTTTTTACATCAGCTTTTTTGCTATAATTCATATATGTCTGAACATTATATTGAAAATCGTCCCTGGGGCAGTTATGAAATATTAACTCAATTTACGGTCAATGAACCCGGGTTTTCGGACGTTTGCGTGAAAAAAATGACTATCAAGCCCGGGCAAAGGGTTTCCTACCAATCCCACAAGCAGCGCAACGAGCATTGGTTTTTTGTCCAAGGCGCGGGAAAAGTAATTTTAAACGATAATGAATTGCAGGTTAAAGTGGGAAGTTTTATTGATGTAAAAATAGGCGACAAGCACAGGGTAATTAACACTTCTAAAAATCAGGATTTAATTTTTATTGAATCCCAAACCGGACATTACGACGAAAGCGACATTGAGAGGTTTGAGGACGACTATGGCAGGGCGTAAAGTAATTGCCCAAAATTAAATAAAATTAAATAAAATTGAACAAAATTTATCGTAACTTAATTTTGTCAATCATTTAAATCTTGTCATTCTTGTCAATTTTTTATGCGCATAGTCGTTAAGGTCGGCACCAACGTGTTGACGGACAATTCCGACGTTATCCAAAATTCCGTGGTGAAAAGGTTGACCGCGGAAATTTTTGAGCTCCGCCAAAAAGGCCACGAGGTGGTTTTAGTCAGCAGCGGCGCGGTGGGTTCGGGGCGGGCGCGCTTGCCGGCCCTTTTGAGTGTGGACGATAAGCAAATTTGGGCGGCCGTTGGCCAGCCGTATATGATGCAGCTTTACGGCAAATACGCGGCAGAATTTAAAGCCGAGGTAGGGCAGCTGCTTATTTTGCGCAGCGAGCTTACCGATAAAGAACGCTATGTCAATTTGGTGGAAGTTATTAACGGCATGCTCAAAGCCGGAGTTTTACCGATAATAAACGGCAACGACGTAATTTCCAAAGCCGATTTGGTTACCGGCGACAATGACGTTTTGGCCGGCATGGTAGCGGCGGCTATTGGCGCGGACAAGCTTATAATTTTAACCAACCAAGAAGGTTTTTTTACCGCCGACCCTAATTTTGATAAACAGGCTAAATTAATTAAAGAGATCAAAAACGTGGGTTTTGAGCTGGAACGGTTATGCAGCATCGGCAAATCCACGGGCGGCCGCGGCGGTATGCTCAGCAAAGTCCGGGCGGCCAGGCAGGCCACCAACGCCGGCGTGGAAACCATTATTGCCGACGGACGCACCGAGGGAGTTTTGGCAAAAGCTCTTGGCTCGCCGCACATTGGCACAAAATTTTTACCGATAGGCGCAAAAGACATAAACGAGAAAAAACGCTGGCTCCTTGCGGCCAAGGGGTTTGGCCAATTGGTGGTTGATGGCGGCGCGGCCGCGGCCCTGCTTAAATCCAAAAGTTTGCTTTTGCCGGGGATTATTTCCTGCCGGGGCATGTTTGATAAAGGAGAGATAGTGGAAGTTGTTGATAAATCCGGTTTGGCGATTGCTTACGGCAAAGTTAACTACAGTTTGGACGAAGTCCAAAAAGCTTTGGCCCTGCGCAAGGATTTGGGCCGCGGTGGAAATTTGGAAAAGGAAGTCATCCATGCCGACCATATGGCGGTAATTAAAACTCCGTAGGACTTACGTAAGTCCTACTCCGGTTTAAAGAATAATATTTATGCGACAAATTTTTATAATAGGTTTCGGCAATATGGGACAGGCAATAGGCAACGCTTTGGCTAAAACCAAAGGCCTTAAGATTTTTGCCTATGATAAAAACCGCAATAAAGTTAAGGCTGCGGCAGGGGTAAGTTTTGCGCGATTAGACGCATTAGAAAAGTCCGATGTTATTATTGTCGCGGTCAAGCCACAGGACGTACTGGCGCTGGCCGGGCAGCTTTTAGGCAAAATTGGTCCGCAAACGATTTTGATTTCCATTGCCGCCGGCCTGCCGATAAAAAAATTGGCCCGGTTGTTCCGCCACAAAAAAATTGTCAGAATGATGCCTAACTTGGGTTTGGCCGTAGGGCAGGGGATCGCGGCCTGGAAGTCCGCGGGGCTTTCACCGCGTGATAAAAAAGCCGCCAAATATGTTTTAAACAGCATTACGGAAAATTTTGAAGTTAAAAACGAGAGCCTGATAGATGCCGTTACAGCTATTTCCGGCAGCGGCCCGGCTTATTTTTTCTTTTTTGCCGGCGCATTAATGTCATCAGCAAAATCTTTGGGGTTGGATTCTGCGCAAAGCCGCAGGTTGGTGGAAAAAACTTTGTCTGCCGCCGCCGAACTGCAAAAAGGCGCGGATTACGGTGAGCTGATTAAAAAAGTGCGGTCAAAAAAAGGGACAACCGACGCGGCGTTAAAAGTTTTTCAAAAGCGATCGGCAGATAAAATAATTGCGCAAGCCGTGAAGGCCGCGTTCGTGAGAGCAAAGGAGTTAAGCAATGGATAGTTTAACCGTAAAACTCAAAAAAACCAAACAAGCGAGCTTGCAACTGGCGGGTTTGTCGTTCGGCGACCGTAACCGGTTATTGCGCGATGTCGCCAAAGCCATTTCTCGAAATTCCAAAATAATTCTGGCGGCCAACCAAAAAGACCTTAAAGCGTTTGGCGGCGATGAACCGGTTAGGGAACGGCTGGAATTAAATCGCAAAAAAATCAAAGGAATCACTAAATCCATAGCCGATGTTGCCGTGTTGCCTGATCCCTTAAATCGGATTTTAGATGTCCGTAAACGCCCAAACGGGTTAAGAATAAGCAAAGTTTCGGTACCGTTGGGAGTTTTGGGTGTTATTTACGAATCGCGGCCCAACGTGACTGTGGATTTGGCTGTCTTAGCCTTAAAAACCGGCAATGCCATTGTGCTCAAAGGCGGTAAAGAAGCGTATGAGTCCAATAAAATTTTAGTTTTTCTAATTCGTCAGGTTTTAAAAAAGCACAAACTGCCCGTGGAAGCGGTGTTGCTGATTGACCCGAAATCGGATTGGAAAAAAGATTTGCTTGGCGCGCACGGGTTGGTTGATGTGTTAATTCCCCGCGGCAGCAACAGTTTAATCAATTGGGTGCGGAAAAATTCAAGTTTGCCGGTTATAGAAACCGGCGCCGGCGTCTGCCACACTTTTGCGGATGATTATAATGTTAAAAAGTCTGTAGATATAATTGTCAACGCCAAAACCAGGCGGCCAAGCGTATGCAACGCCTTAGACACGTTTGTGGTAAACAAAGCAATCGTCAAAAATTTATTGCGGGCGTTGGCCGCGCCCTTGGCTGAATACCGCGTGAAAATTTTTGCCGACGCGCCTTCTTATCACGTATTAAAAAATATTTATCCCGCCGAGCTTTTGCAAAAGGCCAAGCCGGAGCATTTTGGCGTGGAGTTTTTATCGCTTAAAATGTCCATAAAAACCGTGAACAATTTTACCGAAGGCTTGGACTTTGTAAAAAAACATACTTCCGGGCACTCCGAAGCTATTTTAACAAACAACAAACAACACGCGTCTATTTTTTTAAAAGAAATTGACGCGGCCGCCGTTTACCGCAATGCCTCAACTTACTTTACCGATGGCGGGCAGTTTGGAATGGGCGCGGAAGTCGGCATCTCCACCCAAAAACTCCACGCCCGCGGCCCGATGGGACTGGAAGCTTTAACTTCTTATAAATGGGTGGTTGAGGGAACAGGGCAGATTAGGATTTAATTTGGTTATAAATAGAAAGAAGGCCCAGCGATGCCGCGGGGCCTTCTCGGTTGTGGTACGTTGACGTTAAGGCTCCCATCATCGGGCAGCCCCGCGCCGTTGCGCCTCCGCCGGGTCAGTCACGAAGACGTGGCCTTGCCGGACGAGGAAATCAACGACTTTCTGCGGAAGCGCCGGCGGGTTCTCGTCGAACGAGATGTTGCCGGTGAACCGCGCCTTGATGCCGCACTGCTGGCAGCCGTAGGTGAGCAAACCGGCGCCGCAACGGGCGCAACACGCCATCGATGGCGGCGGTTCCTTGCACCAGGCTTGCGCAATCCGCCAATCGTTAGTGACACAAACGATGGCGCTGTTGATTGCCTGGCTGGTAGGGATGCCGCGGTTTTTCCGGAGTTCGTTGTAGGGCTGGCTTAGCTGGACGAAGAGCACGGCCAGCGTTTTCATGCCGTCGGTCTGGTTTTTTGCCGACGGGTCTTTCAGGTAAATCCGCAGGCTCATCATTTGACCCACCCTCTCCGTTGAAGCACGGCGTAGACGATGAGGTAGAGCGGAATAACTATCCGCAGGACGACCTCAGTGACCACGATCCACGGGCTGTATTGCAGGCGTCCTTTTTCTACCCAATTCAACAGCAAAGAGTTGCCGCCCGATGACAAGGATATTGCCACGAGCGTAAACAGGTCCCCGTTATGTAACCTGAGGTGAAAGTTGTTTCTCGGGGCTGCGATACCGCACAACAGCATCCACATGTACAGAGTAAACGCGAACGTGAATGCTATTTGCACTATCTCGAGAAAGGTGAACGGCCCGCCGTTGAGGGTGTGGCAGCAGGTTTCGAAATACTTGAAATACTCGTAGCCGCAGAAAACCTCGGCCAGAATCAGTAACCACGCAGTTGCGCGTACCATTGGATTGTTCCTCCCTTTAACATAAAATTATAGCACAAAATTAACTTAAAGTCAATATAGCGGCTTATTTAAGGCAATGTTATAATTGAAAAGTAAGAATTAGCCTTTATTTATTATGGATTCTGACTATCCAAAAACGCCGGGATTTTCTGAAAGGAAAATTCCAGTTAAGGAGGTAGCCGATTGGGCAAAGAAGAAAAAATTTGAAATTTTACACCAGGACAAGGGTGCAAATGTTGTTATGGTTGGCGAGGACCACACCGATTACGAAACTTTTTTGGCGGAAAAAGAGCTAATAGAAAAAACACGCCCAAATTATGTGATAGTTGAGGCTTTGCCCGCGGGTTCCGAAAGGGAAAATAGCATTTGGTCTTTAGCCGACGCATCCGCTGTTGGTATTGATATGGCCCCGTATGCGGATAAAATTTTGGAGCTTGCCAATCAAACGCTGGAAAAGTTGGCAGCCGAATCATTGGAAGAAAGAAGAGCAGAAGGCTTATTGGACGAAGGCGAGACTTTGGACACAATAAAAAAAGAATACAGAGGCATGTATCCTTACCCAAACAACGCGGCAGAATTACTGCATTTGCCGTTTTACCTCTGGCCATTTTGTATAAAAGACGGGTTTAGACAGTTTCAGCTTTCGCAGAGAGATAGTGCTCAAAAAAGGCCAGTAGATAAAATCGCGAAGCTTATAGCGGTAATGGCTCCTCGGGACGATGTAGGTTTTGGAGGCGGCGATCAAAAACTATTTGGCATTATGCACTCGGCTTATAAGGCCGGTTCCCGCGTGGTTGGCATGGACAACAATGAAGCAAAAAAAGCAATTATTGGAATTATTAGGAAGGCCAATGCGAGGAGAGAAGAAAAGTTAGCACATAAAGTTGCTACTGAAGCAGACGTAGAGGTTTCGGTTGAAGGGATGTCCGAGATGTATAAGTTAATGAAAACAATAGAATTTACCCCGGAAGAATTATCGGCTATCTCAATGCAGGCCAAGTTACGAAGGGAAACTATGGCTCAAAGCATTGTTGAAAAAATACAGGACGGCTCTACAGCCATTGTTATAACCGGCAGTGCTCACCTTGATTCCAAGGATGAAAATTATATACCAGCCGAAACTGCGGGAATTAAAAGGATAGCAATAAAACGTTTGCTGCAAAAAAAGGCAACGCGACTTGGTGGGCTTAGTTATATTGATAGATTGACAAGGTAAAAAAAACAACAACCCCGCTTCTTTAGAGAGGCGGGGTTGTTTTTGTCATCAATTTTATTTCGTCGTTGAGGGAAAAGTAGTAAGTGTTCTTTACGCTATTTCTCTTCCGGGAACTTAAAGTTTTCCCAGCCGTATTTGTCGGGACTAAATCCTTCGCCGCAGGTGGTCTCTATTAAAGCGGTGCAAATTTGATAAGGATCCAAATTGGCGGCCGGTCGGCGGTCTTCCAGATAACCGCGGCCGGCATTGGTCGTGGCCATGGGAATGCGCACTGAAGCGCCTCTGTCGGATACGCCGTAACGGAAATCCTTGTAACTGCAAGTTTCGTGTTTGCCGGTTAAGCGCTTGTCGTTGTCCGCCCCGTAAACGCGGATATGCTGTTTGTGGAATTTAGCCAGTTTTTCGCAGGCCTGTTTGACAATTTCCAGGCCGCCTTCCCCGCGCATGGCTTTGGTGGAAAAATTGGTATGGCCGCCGGCGCCGTTCCAATCGCCGTTCATGGGTTTGGGATCCAGCTTGGCATAGGCGTTATAATCTTCGCCTAGGCGGTAAAGCAGCCAGCGGGTCAGCCATAATTGGTCCGAGGCCTCCAGTGGCGGCAGCGGGCCGACCTGGAATTCCCATTGGGCAGGCATGACTTCGGCATTAATGCCGGAAATCATAAGCCCAGCCTCCAGGCAGGCTTTTAAATGAGCTTCTATTAAAGGCCGTCCGTGGACTTCATCGTAGCCCACGCCGCAATAATAGCGCCCTTGCGGGGACGGGAAACCGCCGGTCGGCCAGCCAAATGGCCAGTCGTTTTTTCCGTACAGGGTGTATTCTTGTTCAATGCCAAACCACGAATCCTGGTCCTTAAATTTTTCCGCCACCTCGGCTAAAACGCGGCGGGTGTTGGTTACGTGCGGCGTGCCGTCGGCGTTAAGAACCTCGCACATTACCAATATGTTGTCGCCTTTGTTAACGGGATCGGGGATGTAATATACTGGCTTAAGCTGGCAGTCGCTAAAATGCCCTTCGGCCTGCTCGGTGGAGGAGCCGTCAAAGCCCCACATGGGGACATCTTCCAGTTTTTTTACCGGACCGTCAATAATTTTGGTTTTTGACCTCAATTTGGCTGTGGGCTTTCTGCCGTCCAGCCAAATATATTCGGCCATTATTTTGCTTTTTGTCATATATTTTTCTTTCTCCCCCAATAATATTCGCGAATATACGTTTGTATGTTTGCGATTACTAAAATTAAAAATAAATAAAATAAACACCTTTTAGGGGGATGCTCCCGTGAGCGGATAGGGTGTTTTTTTTAACTCTAATATTCAGTTTTACTTTATTATATTAGCAGATTTAAAAATACTGTCAAATGGCTTATTTTAAAGGTTTTTTCGGTTTTTTATGAGTTTTCCACAAGAGATTGGGTTAGCGGTTGTCAAAATGGGTTAATCTTTTAAATTCACCAAAACGTTTGCCAATATCGCGCCGGGTAACTTCTTGTAGCCGTTGGGTACCGAGTTTTTCGACGCTAAAACTGGCCAGCACCGAACCGGCGACGCAGGCGCGTTTTAGGTTTTGCCATGAGTGGTTGCCGGTCTTGCTTAAGTAGCCAAAAAGGCCGCCGGCAAAGCTGTCGCCCGCGCCGGTGGGGTCTATTACGTCTTCGAGGGGGAAGCCGGGAAGGTGGAAAATTTGATTTTTGCCAAACATCAGCAAACCGTATTCGCCGCGTTTAATAATTAGGATTGGATTTTTTTTCATCATCGCGATAATTTTTCCGGCCGCCTTCATCAAGTTGTGTTCTTTTGATAACTCCCGCGCTTCGGAATCGTTTATCACAAAAATATCCGCCAGTTTTAAAATTTTGGCCAGCTCCTTGGGCGTTTTTTTTATCCAAAAGTTCATGGTGTCCAGCCCCACCAGTTTTGGTTTTTTTATCTGGCTTAAAACACCAAGCTGGAGCTTGGGGTGGATGTTGCCTAAAAATACGTGAGAAGCGGATTTATGACGGGCTGATAATTTGGGTTTGAAATGTTCAAAAACATTTAAATGCGTAAACAGGGTATCGCGGTTGTTTAAATCAAAGCTGTATTTTCCGCCCCAATGAAAGCTTTTGCCTTTAGCGGTTTGGAGACCGGATAAATCAACTTTCTTTTTTTCCAAAATTTGCCTGTATTTATCGGTAAAATCATCGCCCACCACCGCCACAACGCTTGGTTTTGTAAAAAAACTCGCGGCCAAAGAAAAATAGCTGGCACTGCCGCCCAAAGTCTTGTTTATTTTTCCAAACGGCGTTTGGATGCTGTCAAACGCCACACTTCCGACTATTAATAGTCTCCCCCTCTTATTATAAGAGGGGGTTGGGGGGTGATATAAACTTGACAATCTTTTTTTCATAATCTAATATTATCATATAATATGAATTTACAGAATCTCCAATTAACCGGTTCGATGTTGATGCCTTTGTCCTGCAAGGGCTGATTTGTTTTGGAATTTTTCCAAAGAGCCCTTGCAAAAGGGCTTTTTTTGTTGCTTTGGTTTTCGGCTGGTGTCTACAATTTTATCTGCCAAGAGGCGGAGGCAATAACGCAGATTGTGGATACTATCGACAACTAATAGGGGGTTATGATGTTTTATTCTACCGGATGTATTGGAGCAAGCTCTTCCGGCGGTGTAATGACCGAATTCGGTATCGGAAAAACGAAAATTCCGGTTGCATGGGATCTTTCGGTAACCTGCCCGGATTGCGGCCAGCTTCAGATCAATCATGTGGACGACGTGGCTTATCCCATCGCCTCCGACAAGAGGATGCATAAGCACTGTCCTACGTGTGGAAACCATAATCTGGTATTCGTTGCTGAACTGGAAAACGGCCAGATGATCTACCGGTGCAGGAACTGTGGTAGTGGGCTACTCGCTGTTCACAAGAACGCCATCTTCGTGGAAGCGACGGCAGAACAAGCTGCACGGATTCGGTCTCGGCGCAACGCCATCGTGTTGGCGGGAGTGCAACTAGGAACCAAGCTGCGGGTAGGGTAGCGAGTCAGTAACATCTCATTATGGCGTGGTGGGATGACGGGCCGGGGCGGACGAAAGCGCGTTTTCCCCGGCCACCCGAACACTTAGGAGGACGATGAGGATGAGAAAGACCAAGCCAGAGTATCGACCCGGCTCCTGTCCCTGTTGCGGTGCAGCATTGCTATCAGTATCCTTGGTGGCGCAAGAGCTCTGTGTTACCCAGTTGTCGGTAACCCGCATGCTGAAAGAGGGTACGCTAAAGGGCTCAAAAGTCGGCTACTCTTGGGTAATTTCCGAGGCCGACTTTAGCCGGTTCCTGACAGATTGGCCTTGACCGAAAAGAAGGAAAAAGAGATAGAAAACAAGGAGGATCGAAGTCAAATTTGACCGCTCGCGATTACGACCGGGATGTCAAAGCAAAAAGCGTCCGCCGGGAACCATTTCCCCGATACGGTTCGCTTTTTTGTTTTTATAAAAAAACATCCTTACAAACTTGAGAATGTAAGGATGCCAAGTTATCGTTATAAATTATTGGTTATCAATTACCCCTACCCCATGCTATGCCGCAGAATCGCGGCTTGCTCAATTAAGCGCGTCAAATTTTTGCCGTTTTTAAGGTTTTGATGCACGCGCGCGGAAATTAGTTGGTGCTCTTGTTCGTTTAAATATTTTGGCGCCAGCGGTTTGCCCAAATAACTTTCTATTTCTTCCACGTCTTTTAAAATATCTTTCCATACCGGATATTTTTTTGCCAAATTTATCAGCCCCGGCCGGTACAAAAATTTTCCGGCAAAATATAAATCGTGTTTTAAATTAATATAATATTTTTCCACCAAAGGCAAAGTGCCGGCTCTGCGCGCGGCGGCCAAACCGCGACCGGTACCAATCAGCTCCGGCGGCACGCCCAAAGAATAAAGCGCCGCGGTAAAACTAATAGCGCGCGGCAGGCTGACTTTGCCCATACCGCGGCTGTAACCAAACAGCCCAATGTGCTGGACGCGCTCGCGCCTTTTGGGCAGGTGTCTGGCTAAATCATTAATCAGCGGCGCGATTTTTTCCACGCTCTGCCGGTAAGCGGTTTCAAATCCCTTTATAGCTTTTATTAATTTTGCTTCATCAGCCGGCGTGATGTCCGCCGCCTGCCCTTTGGATAATCCGTTTTCCAGAACTTTGATGGCTTTTATAACAGTCGCTTTTGGATAATCGTACCTAAAAGCGCTTTGGATGGTAGCGGTTCTGATGCCTTTGTATTCGTTTAAAAATCTTTCGGGGCGCAAAGGATAAAGGCCGCCGCGGAACGGCAAAGCTCCGCAGCCGATTATCGGATAAAGGGCAATTTTGTGCTTTTTGGAAAATTTCCTGTAGTGCGATAGGGCAATTTTAATGGCCAAAACCGTAGGTACCAGCCCGGAGTTTAACGCCGGATCGGAGCGCGCAACAAATGGGCGCAAATATGGCGGGTTAAAACCAAAAATATTTTTGTGCAGACGCAAATATTTTTCCAATATTTTGTCGGAATTGATAATCGTGCCCACCTGCTCAAACAGCGGGATTAGCAAAATACGGGAAAGCAGGTTTTTTTGGAATTTGTTCAGCGGGTGCTTTAAGTTGGCGATTTCGGCAAAAGCTTCCTGGACGCTAATCATCTCCTCGGCCGATTCCGTCATGGGCAATATTACCTCAAACAGCGGCGGGCTGTGCATGCCGACTTTTTTAGCCATGGAAGCAGAGGACAGCATGCCAATTAGCGCGCGTCCCAGCCGGAACTCGTTTTCCACTTTGGAATTTGGCAGGCGGAAAGTCAAAAATCTTTCTTTCCCCAAAGGGAGCTTTTTAAAAAAGTGGTATTTTTCCCCATACAGCCGTTCTAAAATAGACTCATCAACCAGCTTGCCTTCCCAGTCCCACATATATTCGGTAATGCCCAAATCGGCAAAAGATAAAAATAATTCCCTGGCCTCTTCTATGGCGGGGATAAAACTTTCCGTATGCCAAAATGGCCGGGCCGCGTGGTCGGGATGCTGGGTGGCCATGGTGGCCGGGATTTTTCTATGGGGATGTTTCATCTATTTTGATTTTGGCATACACAAATACGCTTGTCAAAGCAAAAGCTAGGGTTTAACATTAAGATTATGGGAAGGCTTGAACTCATTAAAGACCTATTAAACGAGAGGGTTTTGCAAAATCCGCGGGTTTTGCGCGCGTTCAAAGAAATTAACCGCAAGGATTTTGTGCCGGCCGATTTAAAAAATATGGCTTACGAAAACCACCCCCTTACCCTGGAATCTGGCCAGACAATTTCCCAGCCTTATACCGTGGCATTTATGCTGGATTTATTGGAAGCCGGGCCCGGGCAAAAGGTTTTGGATGTCGGTTTTGGCAGCGGCTGGACCACGGCGTTGCTTTCCAAAATCGTGGGTAGCAAAGGCAAAATTTTCGGGCTGGAGCTTTTACCGGAAATTTATAACTTCGGGCGGAATAATTTGCAAAAGTATAAACTGAAAAATATTAAATTATTTCTGGGTTCGGGCTGGGACGGTTTGCCGGACTTCGCGCCTTTTGAGCGCATTTTGGTATCGGCTTCGGCCAGCAAAATTCCCCAAGCGCTAAAAGACCAGCTCAAAGTCGGCGGCAGGCTGGTAATGCCTTTGGCCGATAAAATTACGGTGCTGGATAAGATCGGTGAGGATAATTTTAAAACAAAAGACCATTGGGGATTCGTATTCGTGCCGCTTATCAAACACAAATAATATCTGCTATAATTAAAACCAGATTAAGCAGGCGGAATTAGTATAGTGGTAGTACATTAGCTTCCCAAGCTAAGGGCGCCAGTTCGATTCTGGTATTCCGCTCCATAAAAAGTGTCTTTTAAATATAGAGGTGTTCTAGCAGCGATAGAATTTAATAGTGTCAATTTAATAATTATTATATATGGTTTTGCAAGACAAGGCCGAACAAGTACAATTAAATAGAGCAGAACAGGTGGCGACCAAAATGTATGATATGGCCGATAAGGTTGACGGCGCAAAACAGCCCAAATTATATGAAACTTTAACAGGTGCCGGAAGGGAATTTGCGAATGGCAACTACGATAAAGGTCAAAGGCTTTTGGAAAATAATGGCTTTTGGAACGATGAAGTCAGAGGGGTTGCATCGGAGGCCAATCAAGCTGGGCGGGAACAAGCCGGGGCCGGGGTTTTTGGCTTTAATGAAGCGAAAGCAGCCATAAATGGATATGCAAAAAATTTAGAATCGCTGGGGACACAACAAGACGTAAGAGGTGCAATGGAAATTGACAGCATGTTAAGGGGAATGGACAGGCCGGGACAGGCCGGTATTGATGGGATAGATGACTCGCTTAAATATATTGAAGGGCTATTACAGACCAAAACTCACTTGGAACAGCAAATGACTCCGGCAATGAAAAAGCAGTGGGAGGAACAGCGTGCAGTTAGAGATGCGCTTGTGGCAGAAAAAGGCAAACGAACTGAACAGATGAAACAAGTCCAGCAAGGCGGCGAACGCTTAACAGGTGATAGGAATTCGGCAAGGCGGGTTTTGGAAAATTTATATAATAACGCAGGGGTTCCTGAGGAAACATCGTCTAGACAAGAGTTGGCACGGAGGGTCGGAAGAATGTCAGCGGAGGAACTATATTTTTTAAATGCCGAGTTAAGAAAGATTGCCGGGGAATTTGGTAGAACGCAAGACCAAAAATCGTTGGACGGCCTTTTAATGGATTTAAGCTCAAAAAGTTTTAAACCCGAAGATGCCAGAAAAAGGCAAAAGGAAAAAGATGAGAGAGAATTAGAACAAATTCGGGCGCAGTTAAATCCTGAAAAGGCAGCACCAGCCGCAAATAAAACTCCCGAACAAGAAGGTAGATCAGAAAATTCCAAGTACGAAAAAGTAACCGAAGAAAATTTTGAGGAATATCGTAGGCAAAATAAAGAATTGGTATTTGGTGGAAACACGTGGCGAGTTGATGATATTTTATCGAATGGTAACATCATTTTACATAGAGATATAACAATAAAAGCAGCCGTGGATTTAGCAGAAAGAGTAAACAGAGGCGAGGATTTTGGGGGAGGGAGTTTAAATGATGGAAATGTAAAGGATAAAGCTATGTCGGTCAGTCTTGAAGGGCTTAAATCGGGTGGCCAATGGATAGTCGATAAGCCTCCACGGTCGCCGCAAAACTCTGATAGGCAAAAAGAGGTTGAGGAGGTGAAAGCATTACAACAAAGGCTGGTGTCAATGAAACACAACAAATTCGGTGAGTATGATTTACTTTTAGATGTTTTTGAGAAAAATGCCAAACGCCTGAATCAAGAGAGGCAAGACTATGAAAGAAGTGACGGAGGGAGATAAATTACCTTCAGAAATAGTCCCCAAAAGTTTTATAGTAAAATACCGATTCCGGAGTACCAAGTTGATTTTGTGCCGGACGATAAAGTTTGGAGAGGTAAAATATAAGTTTTGTAGGTTTTTATTTAATAAATATGAAAATTACCATTTGCGGCAGCGCGACTTTTATCAACGAAATGGAAGTCGTGGCGGGGGAGTTAAAAAAATTGGGGTATGAGGTTAAAGGGATGCCGGTAAAATTTGTGGACGAAGACGGGAAGCTTTGCCAGACTTTGGATTATCAAAAATTCAAGAAGTCCCGGCCGTTTGACAAGCCGGAATTTTTAAGCAACCACCACCGGCGCATCCGCGAGCATTTTGATAAAGTGGAGTGGTCGGGCGCGATTTTGGTTACCAATTATGACAAAAACGGCGTGGCCAATTACATTGGCCCAAACACTTTAATGGAAATGGGTTTGGCCTTTCATCTTGGCAAAAAGATTTATCTTTTAAACTCGATCCCTGAAACGGCGTGGAAAGAGGAAATTTTGGGTATGCAACCAGTTGTTGTAAGCGGGGATTTGAAGTTGTTAGTGTAAAAATTATTTATTATACCATAAAATCAAACTGGAAGATGGGACACATCTTCCAGTTTGTAAAAAAGGCCGTTTTTGGATATAATTATAGTGCCAAAGGTATTTTTTTATGGAAACAAAAGTAAAAAAACTTTCACTTGAGCCTTATAAGGGAACGCGGGATTTTTATCCCCAAGACCAGTTTGTGCAGAATTATATTTTTAGCGTTTGGCGTAAAGTGGCCGAAAGCTACGGGTATTTGGAGTATGGGGCGTCTATTTTGGAGGAGACCGGACTTTATCGGGCAAAATCTGGCGAAGAAATTGTAAACGAACAAACCTATTCTTTTACCGACCGCGGCGGGCGCGACGTTACCATCCGTCCGGAAATGACCCCCACGGTTGCGCGGATGGTGGCGCAAAAGCGCAAGGAGCTGACTTTCCCCCTGCGCTGGTATTCCATTCCCAATCTTTTTCGCTACGAACGTCCCCAGCGCGGCCGTTTGCGCGAGCACTGGCAACTGAACTGCGATATGTTCGGGGTTGATTCGATCGATGCCGATGTGGAAATGATATCGCTTGCCTACGATATGATGAAGGCTTTTGGGGCGAAAGATGGCCAATTTGAGATTCGGATTAATTCCAGGAAACTGATGAATGCCTTATGGAAATATCATTACAGGCTTGATGATCAGCAAGCGTATAAAATGCAGAAGTTAATAGATAAAAAAGATAAAATAACCAACTTCCAGGAGCAGGCTGACGAAATTTGCGGGTTTCCTTTTGAGTTTGTTAAGTCAGAAGGCATTGTGGAAATATCTGCGCAGCAACCTTTTATAAAAGATGGAAGCTATCAATTTTATCAAGTTGTTCAAAAGTTAAATAAGGCCGGGATAAAAAATGTCGTCCCGGATGTAACACTCATGAGAGGCTTTGATTATTATACCGGCATAGTGTTTGAGATGTATGATACCAATCCCAAAAATCCCCGCGCTTTGTTTGGCGGCGGCAGGTACGATGATCTTGTGGGAATTTTTGGGGTGGAAAAAATTTCCGGAATCGGGTTTGGCTGGGGAGACGTGACCACGCGCGATTTTTTGGAAACCTATAATCTTTTGCCGGAATACAAACCGCTGATACAGCTATACATCGCGCACCTTGATGGATACGTTGAGGACGCCAATAAATTGGCACACTACATTAGAGAACAGGGAATTAATGTTGAGGTGGATTTAACCGATCGGCAGGTATCCAAACAGGTAAAAACCGCGGACAAAGAAAAAATTCCGTTCGTGCTGGTGGTGGGAGAGGAAGAAGTAAAAAGTCAAAAGTATAAAGTTAAAAGCTTGGCGAAATCGGAAGAAAAATTGCTTGAAAAGGGGCAAATTTCGGAATTTGTAAAAAGATAATTTAGTAACCCGGCTTAAACATGAGCATTTTTGAAATAATTATGTTGGTGTGCTTTGGGGCGGCGTGGCCGTTTTCCATTTATAAATCTTATAAGGCCGAATCGCAGGACGGGAAGAGCCTTCTTTTTTTAGTGGTGATTTTTATCGGCTACATTGCCGGCATTTTGCATAAACTGTTTTATAACCACGACTTTGTAATTTACCTTTACGTCTTAAACGCTTTAATGGTTTTGGCGGACATTTTATTATATTTTCGCCCTCCAAAATTAGTGGCGCAAGAAGCCGAGGAATTTTTAGAAAATTGAATTTATGGAACTCCAAGTCGGCGTAAAAATTGCAATTTTCAGGGAAGGCAAGGTGCTGTTGCTTAAGCGCGCCGGCGGAAAATATTCCGACATCAAGCAGGATCGCTGGGATATTGTCGGCGGAAGGATAAATCCGGGTACGCCTTTGACGGAAAATTTAAAGCGCGAAGTTTTGGAAGAGACCAAAATGCAGGTTGTGGAAACTCCTTTGCTCATAGCCGCCCAGGATATTTTAAAAAGTCCTGATAAGCACGTTGTGAGGCTAACTTTTTTAGGCGAGGCTTCAGGCGAGCCGGTTTTGGATTCAGAAAATGAAGAATATCAATGGATGGGCTTAAAGGATTTACTGGACTTAGGGGAAAATTTGGATATTTATTTTAAGGAACTTTTGGACAATCCCGCAATTATCAAAAAGTTAAAAAATTGATGGTAAACAAAATTATTATCGCCCATCGCGGCGCCAGCAAGCTGGCGCGTGAAAATACATTGGAAGCTTTCCAAAAAGCTATAGACTTGGGCGCGGACATGATAGAGTTTGATATTCGACAAACCAAAGACGGACATATTATAGTTCTTCACGATCCAAAAATTGGAAATTTGTCCGTGAAAAAAGCCGGCTATAAGGAGTTGGAAAGACAGGCAAATGCCCGCGGTTTCCATCTGCCAACCTTAAATGAGACGCTTGCTCTGGCCCAAAACAAAATAAAATTGGATATAGAATTTAAGGAATCAGGTTTTGAGGAAGTCGCTTTGGGTGAAATTTTAAGATATTTTAAGCCCCGGGATTTTATTGTTTCAAGTTTTAAAGAAAGTGTTTTAAAAAAAATCAAAAAATTAAACCCGGAAGTCCGGCTGGCGCTGATAATCGGCGGGTATTCTTTGGCGGAATATCGGAAAATTGTGAAGCAGATGCTATTGGGGAAAAGGCTGATGCGCGATTATTACGGCATGGTTGTCCCTTGGCAGCTTTACAAATTAAAAATTTTCCAAATTCAAAAGTATTTTAACAAAAAACTTTACGTATATACGGCGGATGGCGCGGGCTTGATAAAAAAACTCATTAATTCGCCGAGAGTTTCCGGAATAATTACAAACCGTCCGGATTTAGCATTAAAATTGCGTAATGGTAACAATTAGGGCAGATGTGCGGGTTTATAGCGGAATATTTTTGGTGGCTCTGGCGGCCATAGCCGTCATAATTTTAATACGCGCGAAAACCCCCGTTCCGCCAAAAATCACCAACTTCCAGCAGTGCGCCGCGGCGGGCTACCCGGTAATGCAGAGCTATCCGCCCCAGTGTACTTTGCCCAATGGGAGATTTTTTGTGCAGCAGGTTGTTGAGCAGAAATAATTATATGGTTAAAACCAGGCAGGAAGCTTACAATTTAATGTGTGAATGGGTGACATCGGAATCGCTTCGTAAGCATATGCTATGCGTGGAGGCGGCTATGAGGGTTTACGCGAAAAAATACGGCGAAGATCCGGAAATTTGGGGGATTGCCGGATTGCTTCACGATTTTGATTATGAGAAATATCCGAATGTTGATGCCGCGGCAAAAACCGGACATCCGTTTGAAGGCGTAAAATTGCTACAGAGTTTAGGATATCCCGACGAAGTTATCCAGGCTATTTTAGGCCATGCGCTTTATAGCGGCGTGTCCAGAGCCACGAATATGGCAAAAATTCTGTTTTCAGTTGACGAGTTGTGTGGTTTTATTATGGCCTGCGCCTATATGCGGCCGGACCACTTGGAGACTTTGGAAGCTAGGTCTGTGGTTAAAAAATTAAAAGATAAAAGTTTTGCCGCCAAAGTCAGCCGTTCCGACATAGAATTGGGCATCGCTGAGGCGCAGGTTGATAAGGTTGAGCATATTGATTTTGTCATTGTCGCCCTTCGGGGAATCTCCAAAGAGCTCGGATTTTAAAACCAAATTTAAAGATTTGTAAAATGCGCGGCCGCGCGTTTTACAAATAACGGATAATTATGAAAAAGTTTTTTGCAATAGCAATTATCTTAATTCTTGCCGCTGTTATTTGGCATTACCGATTTACCGCGGAAAAGTTTTTTTTGAAACTGCCGGAAATATCTAAAATTCCGGCCGTTTCCGATATTGCGCAGGAAATTTCAACGCCGCCGCCGCTTATAGGCCAAAAGGATAATCCGAATTCCTCTTTAACCCGCGCCGGCGTAATTCTTTGGACAAATACCAATCGTCAACAAAACGGGAACCTGCCCGCGTTAATGGAAAATCAGTTGTTGGACAAGGCAGCGCAATTAAAGCTTCAGGATATGTTTAAGCAGCAGTATTTTGAACACGTAAATCCGCAAGGGGTCGGGCCCGGCGATTTGGCCAAACAGGTTGGGTATAATTTTATTTCCGAGGGCGAAAATTTAGCGCTGGGCAATTTTATAGACGACCAGGATCTATTAAAGGCTTGGATGAACAGTCCCGGTCACAGGGCCAACATCTTAAACGTCAAATTCCAGGAAATCGGCGTCGCGGTCGGGCAGGGGACATATCAGGGACATAAAACTTGGTTGGCGGTGCAGGAGTTCGGTAAACCGGCCAGCAGTTGTCCGAGCATCGACCTGAATTTAAAATCGCAAATAAACAGTCTGCAGGCGGATATCAACCAGTTAAGTCCGCAGCTTGCCGCGCTAAAAAGCCAAATAGATTCCGCAAATCCCCAAACCCAAAGCGATTACAACACCTACAATCAGGAAGTTTCCCAGTACAATAGCCTGGTGAAAATTTACAATAATAAAATTGACAACTTAAAATTAATTACCGACCAATACAACACCGAAGTTAAAGCTTATAACGCCTGTTTAAGCAGTTAATCTTGTAACTAAGAAACTAGAAATTTTTGACCAATTAGGCTATAATTAATTAGCCTAATTTAAAATTAAACAAACTCTTTATATGGGATTATTGGATAAATTAAAAGATATTAACGAAATGCGCAAGCAGGCCAAGCATATGGAAGGCCTTTTGGCCACGGAAACCGTCAGCGGCAAATCTTCGGGCGGAAAAATTGTTATTATTATTGACGGCAACCAGAACATTAAAAGCGTGGAAGTTTCTCCGGATATTGTGGGCGACAAAAGTGAAATCGGGCGGCATATCCGTTCGGCGTTGGAGGATTTGTTTAAGCAACATAAGAAAATGCTGCAAAGTAAATTCGGAAACATGATGCAATAATTTTTCTACTAAATACGAAAGAGAGCTAAA
>Ga0182027_10001665_pt1 | contig 36785 bp, 31 predicted proteins | sample 712E1DmetaG_FD_121300 | JGI IMG/M metagenome (GOLD analysis project Ga0182027, IMG submission 121300) | Permafrost microbial communities from Stordalen Mire, Sweden - 712E1D metaG (Illumina Assembly) | ecosystem: Environmental > Terrestrial > Soil > Wetlands > Permafrost | place: Sweden...
CATCTCCAACGGAAGACTCCTCAGCCTCGATAACGGACAGGTGCGCTTCCGATGGCGGGACTCTCGGCACAACAACCGCAGCAGCGTCATGAAGCTCGATGCAGTCGAGTTCATCCGCCGCTTTCTGCTCCATGTCCTGCCTGCCGGCTTCGTCAAGATCCGCCACTTCGGGCTGCTTGCCAACCGAAACCGCCGCCAGGCACTGGCTCTCTGCAGACTCCATCTCTGCGCCCCCGCTGCGGATCCAAGCACGCTGCTGACAGAACAACAGAAGTCTGCGCTCAGCCGGTTATGCCCCCAGTGCAAATGCGGCACTCTGCACGTCGTCGCGCCTTGTTTCGCTGCTGAGCCACCCAGCCCCAGCTTAGCGATTCACTGCGTAACCTTCGACTCTTCCTGAAGAAACCATGCGGCCTTGTCTTCCAACCCGACTCCTCGCTTCGACGGCTTCCAACCCCGCCCTCGCTCCCCTATGCCTCGAGTCGACTCCGCACAGTCCACGACAGCCATCCAACCGCCCGGTCAGGTTCGCAGTGGTAGCAACAACACGGTCAGCCATCGCTAACTATCACTCCTCGCGAGCCCGCTTGGCCGTCTCAACTCTCCCCAGACGGCATCCAATCCCCATACATCCACCGCGCTAGCGGCTTAGCGCAAATCGCCGTATCCACAATGCTCCGCAGCGGCAGCATCGGCAACCGGAGATTCCTGCGCGCGGAGCATTGTCGATACGGCACTAGAGATTAGGCGTCAGGCAACCAGTTTTGCCTTTTGCATCGTTGAGCGAAGTTGGACCTCGGGAAATGCGTCTAGTGCGAATGGTTTAGTTGCGCAATTACTTGCCGATACCCGTTTCTTTCAGTGAAACGCCACAAAACCGAATCGACCACTTGGATTGAGTCGCCCGATCTATCCGATAAGTCCCGACAGAGACCGGCAGCACCACTATAACCAAGGACCGACGCCAACCTCTGCAGGTGACGGTCAGGCTTCGCAGCTGGAAATCCGAGATTCTTCGCGAGGTGGAAGGCCGTAACTTCCCCAATAAAAGGAATCACCCTAAGAGATTCCATCGGACTGGCCAACACGCTCCGCTTGAAACTCTCGAATCCGGTCCGCTCGACGAGTCTGGCGGTCTCAACAATCGCCCTCACCTTACGTGTGTTACCGAAGCGGGTTAGTGCTGTCGCCTCGCAGTGTTCTGCATATTTGCAAATTTCGGCAGCAGATTCCCAATCGCAAAAGCAAAGGGAAATGAAATTGAAGCTCCGCCTGACAACCGCCTCGCGGAACCCGCTGCACAAAATAACCCAAGAGGCCTCCCTGAGCAAATCCGTTTCTGTAAAAGAGGCGAACACGAGGGAATCTTGCCAAGCGATCTCAGCTGAATATCCTTGGGCCAAAACCGAGCGCTTTGCGGCCTGGTAAAACTCGAATGTGCGAACTTCCTCGGTCTGCATAGTTAATTCCGCTCCGTCTCAGTTTCGGTCTGATCGTGTCAGGTTGTCTCTCAACCACATCCTGAACTTAAGAAGGAAAATCGATGATCCAGGATGGCCGTCTAAGTGCCGACTGATAGCGATTTTCTGGACGTGCCTTCGTTTCTGGCGCAGAAACTCTCCTTCGGGCATCGCGGTCCCAACATCAGTTGCAATCCCATAACGTGCGAGGACGCGGCGGCAATCCTCCTCCTTTACCTCTGTGTCCGAAGCGAGAAGATAGCCACATTCCCGTTTTACCTCAGAATAGAGGTCGCATGTTCTTCGGTGTGCGTCGGACTGCCTTTTCCAGTCAACACGCAACTGGACGATTGAGAGAAGGAATGTAAAGACCCCGAGAACCCCGACCCCTAACTGAGGATCGATCCCGAATGGCGTCAACTTTATGCCCAACCGTGGATCGACGAATGCGATTGCGGTCAGCCAAAGGGAGAGCGCAATGATTGCGATGTCGAGCGCCAGCGCACGGCGGTCATATCTTTCCTTCAGGTGAGCGTGACCAGTTGCCAGCATGTCCGATACTCGCTTTACCCGCTCAAGCTCCTCGCGAATGTTCTCCATTGCAGCCCTCACTCTTCGGAGAAGAAGAGCGCTTCCCATTGTGCACGTGACTGCGCCGCGCTTGCGTTCGTCATGCGCTTCGCCAAATTCCCAATGAGTCTGCTCTCGTATTGCCGGATGACGCTGTTCGCCTCGCCGAGATATCCGTCGACGTGTACCGACTGTCCGCTTTGGTCTCTTATTGGAGATAAAACAAGATCCTTAGCCTGTTGGAAAAGGTATGGAAGCATGGTCGAAGTTGTCTTTTCGCCTGTGAATCCCCGGAACGCAGCTATCGCGAGGCTCTCGACATGGTAGCCCGTGAGCCGATATTGCTCCGGAAGTGTCGCGAGAACCGCCTTTGCCAGCTTGATGGTTGGAACCAGCTTCCCACCGCATTCCTGGTTACGTTTAGTAAGTGCTTCGTTGAACCGATCTGGGTTGATGTGGGACCACCCCGTGGTGCGGGAAGACGGGACCTTTAACCCGTCGGGGGTCCGAATCGCGGGGAGCAATTGGATGTCCATACCGTCCGGGTAGCTAACTGTGACCGCCATCGCGCCATGTGTGACATTAACGCCCGCAGGGAGTTGGCCTCGTAGCGAGTCGTCCATTCGCTGCAAGATGATGGGCGCCGATAAATCTTCAAGCCTCGAATCGTTAACAATTAGGAGTGAGTCGATGTCGCTAAGCCCATCGACATAGGTGTGCTTGGCAACGGAACCACCATATAAGTGGTCGAACGTGCTTTCGAAGTCCTCCCCAAGGACCGCCTTACACTCACCGAGGCGCTCACGCACTGTCTCATGGTCACGCGCATTGTATGACGCCAGGAGCTCAGACAAATATCCAGCCAGCTGCAACTGAAAAGTGTTGACCGCCCTGTCTTGCTCAACACGTACCGCGTTGGTGAGACTTTCCGAACTCCAACTCGTGTAAGAGCCTCCTCCTCCTCCGCCGCCGCCCATCAGATCATCACCTCCTCCAAAACATTAGCAAAGGCTGCCTTCAAGGCTTCCTTGTGGTGCTTGAAAACTTCAAAATCGTGGTCGACCAAGAACCTCTTCATCTCAAGCTCCATCCCCCGCATATAGGTATAGTTTTTGGACCAGCAGAGAGCCTCGACTTTTGGCGATTTCGTGTCGACGCCGAACTCGCTGATTCCGTAATCTTGGCGGTAAATGGTGTGTCCCTCGCTAAATGCATAACGGAGCCAGGTGAGACCATCAAAGATGTCGGCGCCGACAACAAAATAAAACAGGGTCGTGATCGTGTCTAGGCTGCCGAAGACATGGATGGGCAAGTCTAGATGAGCGCGCTTGAGCTCTCGCCGTAGACGTGCAATGTTCTTCATCCGGTCCAATACCGAATTCCCGATCTCCTTCTCAGTGACACCTACCGCCTGAAAGTGATGCAGATGTTGAACCTCCGCCACCACCGCATCCATCTGGATAAACCTCTGGTTATGGGTCTCTGGCTTCAGCAAGAGTTCCCTTGCGGCATTCGAAGGGATCGCCAATTTTCTGCCCCGAGAGATTTGCTCGCCAACAGGAACTCGAACATGTGGATGGTCGTAACTGACCACTACAGTCGGTACGTTAGTCGTCCAGGACGCCAAAACAGCAGAATGCTGCTCCGGGGACCAGTCCTCGGGGGCTCCGGATGGCAAGCTACTCACGTCGGACAAGTCGCTTCCAGGGCCGACCTCATAACCTCCGCTATCCAAAAAGATTGCGCCCGCAAAATCGAAGGGAGCAGCCACGTACTCTTTGGCGATATCGAAGGCGCTAATCAGAAACGGGCCATCGATGAACTCGCGGCTTGCGTTCAGTGGTTTTTCCACCTCAGCGATCCGGCTGGAAAACGAAGGGACTAGCAGTGGAGTGCGAAGGAACTCTCCGTTCGGGAATTTCAATTCGCGGCGTTCGGCTAGGTGAAACACCCGAGCATTCTCCGATCGAGACAGGACGCGCAGGTACCACATGGGGGCACGGTCCCCGCCTCGCAGCTATAAGAGATGTCCGCAGAAATTCCGGCACGGCTATAGTAATCGAACGTCTCACGCTTAGTCCATGAGATAAAGGGCGCGACAACGCGCACTAGCCCATCTGTGTACTCGGCGACGATACGGTCGATTGACGCTAGGAAGGCAGGGCCGCAATCATAATAAGGGGTGCCAGAATGAATTCCGAGCGCGATCACTCCCGACCTCACTTCACAGAGCGTCAAGGCGGCAAGTACGAGGAAAGCGTTGCGGCCTGTTATCTCTCCGGCGCCGAAATGGTGGCGGGGGGTGACAGCAAAATTAAGCAACGAGCAATGTAGGTAGGTCGCTATAGACGCGGCGGAACGCCCCTCCGGCTCCGCCGCTGCCTGACCGTAATCAATGAAGACGCAGGTTACGGTATCTCCTTCGTTCAGCAAGAGTCGGGCGCAGGCCGCCGAATCAATTCCACCGCTGAGCAACACTGTCGCATTTGAATTCATGAGCCTTCGAACAGTCTACAACTCCGGAAGTCCCAAGGCCCGCGTTCCTTTACATCCTGTCTGGCCCAGGACAGTTGCACGCCTGGCCGCAATGGTTTTATCAATGATCTTCACTCCGTTGACTTTCTTAGTGATTGGTCGGTCAAGATATCCGAACGGGTGCATGCAGTAGTTCAGCCCAAGGTGCAGGCGCAGTAGATTTGCAACAAGCTCGTAAGGGAAGTTCATCGCCGTGGCGTGGCAGTAAGAGATGAGTGTTAGCCTGGCGCGCGTGTTATCCGGAAAAATTAATCTGTCAGAGGGAAGTTCGATTTGGCAGCGGTGGTCGAGGTCATCGAGAAGGTTGATGGATTCGAGATGGGAATCCCAACCAGTGTCCTTTATTCCTGAAGTTCTGACCAGCGTACATACGAGTTCGAAGAACCTGTCGACTCGGTTGAACTCGTCATGCCAGAAGAGCGGATTTAATAAGTCGGCGTAGTGTCGTATCCGCGATTCGTCTTCGGGTGCTTCGGCAACCTCTGTTTCGTCCATTTTTCAAGTCTAAAATACTGAACAAATACCTTGAGTTGGGGATCTTGGCGGGCGGCTAGTCAAGATTGGTTTGCTGCGCGCCGGAGGCGGGCACTATGCTTAGGTGTCGAATAACAAGCCCATGATTCCGAAGCCGCTCAACGAAATCTCGGATGCAGATCTTAAGGCCCTAGTACATAGATTCCGAAATAACATATCAACTCGCTATACGACGGACAGGTTTTCCAGCTTGTATTTCCAGCGAAAGGCCACGGGAGTCTGATTGATCTCCTTGAGGTAGAGGTCGATCCGCGCCTTCAACTCATCGGCCGAGGCAACGCGGATTCCGCGCAGCAGGGTTTTGGCCATTTTGCCAAAGAACGATTCGATCAGGTTGAGCCAGGAGCCGTGCTTGGGCGTGAACGTGAATTCAAAGCGGTTCGGCAGCGTGGCCAGAAAAGCGCGTGTTTGCTTTGAAATGTGCGCCGAGTGATTGTCGAGCACGATGCGAATGCGTGTTCCCGCCGGGTAATGGTCATCCACCAGTTTCAGAAACTCGATAAATTCTGCGCTGCGGTGCCGCTTGCGCACCAGTCCGAGAACCTCGCCCGACAACAGGTCGATACCCGCCAGAAGGGAGACCGTTCCGTGCCGGATGTACTCGTGGTCGCGCCCGATCGCGGCATGTTTGCCAGGTGCCGGCGGCAGATCGGGCGCCGTGTTCTGGATGGCTTGAATTCCAGGCTTCTCATCGTAGGAGAGCACTGCTCTCAGATCCGGCGGAGGTGCGCCCTTTTCGCGCCAAATCTCCACTTCCTTGTAAACATGCAGCACCTGCACCATCCTGGTGTCGAACTCCGGGTCGCGCCGCTCCAGGTAGTACTGAATCCTGTGCGGCTGCACCTGGTTGGCGCGGAGTATCTTGGAAACCGTTCCGCGCCCCAGTTTCGATAGGCTCGGATGCCCCGCCGCCATCGATTGCTCGCGGATATGCTGGGCCAGTAGCCGCGTGGTCCAAAGCTCTTGCGCATAGCCCAAATCCTTCGGCTTCTGGCAGGCCAGCGAGACCACCCATGCCCGCGCCTCAGCCGACATGACCGGTCTGCGTCCCCGACCCGGCAGATCGGCAAGTGCCTGCGCCGCACCCAATTGCAAAGCCTTGTTCACACATCGCTCGACCAGCGGACGGTTGGTCCCCAGACTTCTGGCGATCTCTGAAATGGTGTCGCATGCGTGATACCGCAATAGGATCGCGGCACGCTGAACCCGGCCGGCCGCCTCTGTTCTCGACTGGCGAAGCGCGGTCAGCAACGCCACTTCGTCCGGGCTCAACTGCAAAGGTGCACGACGGCTAACGAATGGCACGCGGCAAGCCTCCTCGCAACAATATGCAAAAAGGTTAAACCGAAATCAATCGTATTGCAATGTTATTTGAGAATCGATCTACTAGTCGTCAATGGCGTTGCCGAAGGCCGCACAATCGACTACAAGCGCCAAATGCCCGGCAATAGCGACAGTGACAAAAAAGAATTTCTGGCTGATGCATCTTCGTTTGCGAATACCGGCGGCGGGGACTTAGTCTATGGCATCGACGAAACCGGAGGCCTGCCGACGCAGATCGCTGGCGTGCAAGCCCCCGACCTCGATCTCGAAATCCGACGCTTAGATAGCATTCTGGCTGCTGGACTCAATCCGCGCATTCGCTACGGCATAAAAACTGTCACCACCGAGTCTGGTGGAAGCGTCGTGGTACTTCGCGTTGAACGTAGCTGGACTGGCCCCCATCGGGTGGTCTTTCAGGGGCACGACAAGTTCTACGGCCGCAATTCTGCCGGAAAATACTCCCTCGACGTGAACGAGTTGCGGACAGCATTCGCTCTATCTAGCACTACAACGGAGCGAATCCGCGCATTCCGAACCGATCGGATCATCGCCGTATCCAATAAGACAACGCCTGTGTCTTTCATGGACGGGCCGACGATACTGTTGCACTGCATCCCACTGGAAGCCTTCACGAGCGGAGAACAGTTCGACCTTTTGCCCCTGCATCACAACGCAATGCCCCTTTGGCCGATGGCTGTGAACTCCTGGGATAAGCGGCTCAATCTTGACGGCCTGCTTGCTTTCGGTACCCAGCAACCTTGCCCCAGCTACACGCAGCTCTATCGCAACGGCGTGATCGAGGTAGCCAATGGCAGGATTTTGGCCCATGAATATGAGGGCCGCATGGTCATACCTAGCGTGTCCTACGAGAAATATTTAGTCGAGTATCTGCCGAAGTGCTTTGCAATTATGCAGGCCATCGGTGCAAATACGCCAGTGGTGGTTGCCTTAACGTTGATTAGGTCGAAAGATCTGTACATGGGTGTGAATAGCATCTTCGGAGAGAACGGCTACCCGATCGACACCGATACTCTCGTTCTCCCCGAGGTGATGGTTCAGGATTTTACGTCGCCAGCGGGTCAGATATTCAAACCGATCTTCGATTCAATATGGAATGCGTGCGGTTTTCCCATGTCGACCAACTATGACGCACAGGGTAATTTCCGGCCGCGCGCCTAGCAGGGAACGGCAGCTTCTCCAAACTCTCAAAACCCAATCTCGACTCAGCTTTGTATGGACGGGAATGCGCCTCCTGTCTTGTTACCTCGAATGTAGTCCTAATCGCTCGCGATGAGCGCCGTGGGCAGCAGATGGATACCGGTAAACGCTCTTTGTGCACGAGAGCGCTAGTGGATTCTCTGAGTCCAAGGCCGAACACTGGCCGTTTGTCTGCGGGGAACCCTGAGTAGAGCTCTGGAGAGCAAGAAATGCTGCCCTTGCTCCGGTTCCAGATATGGCCGCGGTCATGACGCGGCGGCATGAGGCTACTTCGGACACTCCCGACGATGTGAAGTTAGAATTATGATTCCACTAGACATGCGTTCTCGAACCGGCTATCAATCCGAGAATCCTGCAGGCCTCGCCGTTGCACGAAAGGAGCCGAATGAACAAGAAAGACCTCAGCGAACGCGACATCTGTTCCAAGTTCATCAGTCCCGCCGTCGCGCAAGCCGGTTGGGACCCGATGCTTCAGGTTCGCGAAGAGGTCTCCTTCACCAACGGCCGGATCATCGTTCGGGGAAAGCTTGTCACCCGCGGCAAGGCAAAGCGTGCCGACTACATCCTTTATTACAAGCCCAACATCCCCATCGCCATCATTGAGGCAAAAGACAACAATCACAGTGTTGGCGATGGAATCCAGCAGGCTCTCGGCTATGCCGCGACTCTGAAAATCCCATTTGTGTTCTCGTCCAACGGCGATGGCTTCCTTTTTCACGACTGTACGGGAAACAGTGCAGAAAAAGAGACCAACCTCACACTGGATCAGTTTCCGTCGCCCTCGGAGCTGTGGGAGAGGTACCGGGCATGGAAGGGATTGACTGCGGACGAAGAGAAAATCGTCCTGCAGGACTATTTCGACGACGGCAGCGGCAAATCGCCTCGTTATTACCAGTGCAACGCCGTAAACGCGGCCATCGAGGCGATTGCAAAGGGACAGAACCGCATTCTGCTGGTCATGGCGACAGGCACCGGCAAGACCTATACCGCCTTCCAAATCATCTGGCGGCTGTGGAAGGCCAAGCGTAAGAAGCGCATTCTCTTCCTGGCCGACCGTAATATCCTCGTCGACCAGACTATGGTGAACGACTTCCGTCCCTTCGGCGCCGCCATGGCAAAGCTCAGCACCGATGCCAAGACCATCGAGCGAGCAGACGGCTCTGAGGTCCAACTCACCACGGCCGTCGACAAAAAACGCCGCATTGATACGGCTTACGAGGTCTACCTGGGTCTCTACCAGGCAATCACCGGCCCCGAGGAGCGCAAGAAGCTCTATCGCGAGTTTTCGCCGGGGTTCTTCGATCTCATCGTTATCGACGAGTGCCATCGTGGCAGCGCCGCCGAGGATTCGGCATGGCGAGAAATTCTCGACCATTTCTCCGAAGCCACCCAGATCGGCATGACGGCAACTCCCAAGGAAACCGCCTACGCTTCCAACATCACATACTTCGGCGAGCCCGTTTACTCATACTCGCTCCGCCAGGGCATTCAGGACGGGTTCCTGGCGCCTTATAAGGTCGTCAAGGTTCACATCGATATAGATGTCGACGGATACCGGCCTGAGCCCGGCAAGATCGACCGCGATGGCGAAGAGCTGGAAGACCGACTCTACAACACCAAGGACTTCGATCGCACCCTGGTTATCGACGACCGCACGAAGCTGGTCGCTGCCAAGGTCACCGAATTCCTGAAGGAGACCGGCGACCGTTACCAAAAGACCATCGTTTTCTGCGTGGACGAGGAACACGCCGGCCGCATGCGCAGCGCGCTGGTCAACGAGAATCAGGACCTTTGCGACGAAAACCAGCGTTATGTGATGCGCATTACCGGCAGCGATGCCGAAGGGCAGGCCCAGCTGGGGAACTTCATCGATCCGGAATCGAAGTATCCGGTACTGGTCACCACTTCACGGCTGCTTTCGACCGGCGTGGATGTGCAGACCTGCCGCATCATCGTGCTCGACCGCGCGGTCGGCTCCATGACCGAATTCAAGCAGATCGTTGGCCGCGGTACGCGCGTCCATGAGGATACGAAGAAGTTCTACTTCACCCTCATCGACTTCCGCGGCGCGACCAACCACTTTGCCGATCCTGCCTTCGATGGACCGCCAATTGTCGTATACGAACCTGGCGAGGATGAGCCCGTCGCTCCGCCGGACGATGTGCCACCGCCCGGTGACGAGGAAGATCCCGTTCCACTCGATCCCGGCAACGACGAAGTGATCGTCGACAGCGAACCGCCCAATATCGATCTGCCTCCCGGTGAAGTCCCGCGCCGCAAGGTCTATGTCGATGGAGTGGGCGTGACCATTCTTGCCGAGCGCGTCGAATATCTCGACGAAGATGGCAAACTCATCACCGAAACCCTGCGCGACTTCACCAAGAAGGCACTGAAAAGCCGCTTTGCCAGCCTTGACGATTTTCTCCGGCGCTGGAAATCGGCTGACCGCAAACAAATCATCATCGATAAACTCTCCAATGAAGGCCTGTCCCTCGACCCGCTGGCCGAGGAAGTCGGCAAGGATCTGGACCCCTTCGACCTCATTTGCCACGTTGCCTTCGACCAGCCTCCGCTTACGCGCCGCGAAAGGGCCGATAACGTCCGCAAACGCGATGTTTTCACCAAATATGGCCCCCAGGCCCGCGCCGTACTCGAGGCCCTTTTGCAGAAATATCAGGATCAGGGCATCATCGATTTGGGTGACCCGCGAGTCCTGCAGATTCCGCCGCTCAATGCGATGGGAACACCTCTCCAACTCATCAAGGAATTCGGGACACGCGCGGCGTTCGACGCTGCGGTCCTTGAACTCCAATCAGCCCTTTACCAACAGGTAGCTTGACCCATGTCTGTACGCAATACTGTCAAATCCATCCAAGACATCATGCGCCAGGACTCTGGCGTCGATGGCGACGCCCAGCGCATCTCACAGCTTTGCTGGATGTTCTTCCTCAAAATCATTGACGACCAGGACCAGCAGCTCGTAATGCTTGATCCCAGCTACCGTTCGCCCATTCCAGCCAACCTGCGCTGGAGCGTATGGGCCGCGGACCCGGAAGGCATCACCGGCGACGAACTCCTCAGCTTCATCAATAGCGAACTCTTTCCGCAGCTCAAGGACCTCTCCGTTGCCGGCAAGCAGGGCGATCGCCGCCGCGTTGTCCGCGACGTGTTCGAGGATGCCTACAACTACATGAAGTCTGGCCAGTTGCTGCGCCAGGTCATCAACAAGATCAACGAGGTCGATTTCAACAATCTCGTCGAGCGCCAGCACTTTGGCGACATCTACGAGCAGATCCTCACTGACTTGCAAAGCGCCGGCAACTCCGGCGAATACTACACGCCGCGCGCGGTCACCGCCTTCATGGTCGATCGCATCGACCCTCATCCCGGCGAAAGCTTGCTCGACCCCGCCTGCGGCACTGGCGGATTCCTCACCTGTGCCATTCGTCACATGCGGGAGCGTTATGTGAAGCGAGTCGAAGACGAGGTCAACATGCAAGTCGCGCTGCATGGGGTTGAGAAAAAGCAACTGCCCCACATGCTCTGCGTCACCAATATGCTTCTGCATGGCGTCGAAAACCCGAGCTTTGTCCGCCATGACAATACACTGGCGCGGCCTTACATCAGCTATACTCAGTCGGATCGTGTGCAGATCGTCCTCACCAATCCACCCTTTGGCGGACGTGAAGAAGACGGCATCGAGAGCAACTTCCCCAAGCACTTCCAGACCCGTGAAACTGCCGATCTCTTTCTGGCACTCATCATCCGCATCCTCAAGTCCGATGGCCGCGCCGCCGTGGTCTTGCCCGATGGTTCGCTCTTCGGTGAGGGCGTCAAGACGCGGCTCAAAGAACATTTGATGGAAGAGTGCAACCTGCACACCATCGTGCGCCTGCCCAACAGTGTCTTTAAGCCCTATGCCAGCATCGGTACCAATTTGCTGTTCTTTGAAAAAGGCACGCCGACCAAGGAGATCTGGTTCTACGAGCACCACGTGCCCGATGGTCAGAAGGCCTATTCCATGACGCGGCCCATTCGCGTAGAGCACTTCAAGCCTTGCGTGGATTGGTGGGGAGGCGTCAAGCGCAAGGGTCGCTTGGCGACGGAAGTTGCCTGGAAGGTGACCGCGGAAGAGGTCAAAGCCCGTGGTTACAACCTGGATTTCAAGAATCCCAACACCGTGGCCGATGACCATGCCGAGCCAGAGCTGCTGTTGCGGAAGCTCGTGGATGCCGAAACCGAGGCCGCCACGCTGCGCGATCAATTGAAGACGATTCTGGCCGAGGCGCTACTGCGATGAATGCCGAACTGCTGCTTGCCCATTTCAATCGCATCAGTGCAGCGCCGGACGCGGTTGTGCGTCTACGCAAGTTCATCCTTGATCTTGCCGTGCGGGGGAAGCTGGTAGAGCAATCTCCAAATGATGAGACGGCCTCCACTCTTCTGAAGCGCATTCGCCATGAGAAGCAAAAGGCCGTTGAACGAGGAGACGCTCGGAAAGAAAAACCTCTTCCGCAGTTGGCGACAGACGACCTTCCGTTCTCAATTCCAACAAATTGGTGCTGGAGCCAATTGGCAGAAATAGGCTTCCTGAATCCACGTAACGTTGCGGCAGAATCGGTACAGTCGTCCTTCGTCCCAATGGCATCGATCTCCGCTGAATACGGCGTGGCAAATGCGCACGAGGTTAGGAACTGGGGCGACATCAAAAGCGGATTCACACATTTTGCCGAGGGCGACGTCGCCCTAGCGAAAATAACGCCGTGCTTTGAGAATGGGAAATCGACAGTCCTTCGTAACCTATCCGGAGGCATCGGAGCTGGAACGACGGAACTGCATGTTATTCGCCCTATCCATGTATCGCCTGACTTTGTACTGATCTTTTTAAAGAGCCCGTATTTCATCGGATCGGGCATCCCAAAGATGACCGGGACGGCAGGGCAAAAGCGCGTTCCTACGGATTATTTTGCATACTCGCCGTTCCCGCTACCGCCCGAAACAGAACAGCAACGCATCGTCGCTAAGGTTGACGAGTTGATGGCGTTGTGTGATGGTTTGGAGGCCGCGAAACGGGAGCAGGAGACCCGCCTGGATCAGCTCACCGCATCAACCCATCATCACATGAACAACGGTGGCGATGCGGACGAACTGCGCGGCCATGCCCAGTTCTTCATCAGCCATCTCCCGCGACTCACCACACGCCCCGACCAAGTCAAGCAGCTCCGCCAAACCATTCTCGATCTGGCAGTGCGTGGGCTTCTCACCCGAAACGTAAATGATGGAGCCGCAACCCCTCCCATTCCAGGATCGCCGGCCTTTGAGCGAGAAATCTGTTTCCCAGCCACTTGGTCGATTCAGGCACTCGTCGAAATTGCGGCGGCAATCGTGGACTGCCCCCACTCAACTCCACATTGGACGAATGAAGGAAAGATTTGCGTACGAACAAATCAGTTTCGTCCCGGCTACCTAGACCTTTCAGATGTTCGGTTTGTGAGTGAGTCAACGTACATCGAACGAATCGATCGCCTCAAGCCATCTGAAAGCGATATTTTATACAGTCGCGAAGGGGGAATCCTTGGAATCGCCTGCAGAATCCCTCCAAACACTGAGCTCTGCCTTGGTCAACGAATGATGCTGATACGGTCAGGGAAGAAGACCATTCCAGCTTATCTGGAACTGGTGCTGAATTCCCCTTTGATAACGAACTTAGCGGCAGCGAAAACAACTGGAGGAGCAGCTCCGCGAATTAATGTTGCAACTGTAAAGGCGTATCCAATACCTCTTCCGCCGCTGGCCGAACAGCGATGCATAGTCGCCAAGGTCGATGAACTGATGGCCTTGTGCGACCAGTTGGAGACTAGCCTCGCCACGGCCGAAACCGAGACCAGCCGCCTACTTGAGTCGGTGCTGCATCATGCACTTCAAAATCCCGCCCTTGCTTGAGCACGATCCGGCGACTTCCACGGCACCATGAAAGGGAAGATCTGTTGTCAGGTCGCGCAGACGGCGACAACATCGGGCACGGATGGAGTGAAAAGCCCGTAGCCAAGCGGGTCCAGAACACGCGACTGCAAGCCGGCACCGCTACGTTCGGCGCCGATGAGCAGACTTCATGCTGGCGGTACTTAGTCTTGGGGACCATGCCACTAGAAGTCACTGCACGCTTCCCAAAACACGCATCCGTTTTAAGGCGTCGGCGCTCTGCGTCGACTGGGATTCATCCCCTGCCAGCTGGGCAAGAAGCCATAAGAAGGCACTCCTCTGCCTTTTTAGAATGCGGTGCAAATACCTGAAACACAAAGCAGCCTCCTCTTCGCTCCCAGGCGCATATATGTTAGACATCTCGTCCGGCCAGGGATGCCTGCAAGTCAGGAAGAGTTCGACGAAGCGATTGGCCTTGCGCGCAGCTTTCAGAGTCCGTCTTGCGCCGGCCACGTCCCCTTGGAGGAACCGCTCCATCACGCGAGCCCACTGAAGCCTCGCCGACCCATCGTGTTGGTACTTCTCAAGCAACTCGGTCGCGCACTTCAGATTTCCTATCTCGGTGTGGAGCCCGATCAAGGCGTAGCGCGCGCCCTGGTTGTCTTTAGGATTCAACTCGAGCATCCGCGCATAGATTCTGACGGCATCCATATTGAGATCCGCGCAGAAGAATGCATCTGCCAGACTTTGCAAAGCCCTCATGTAGGGCCGCGTTTCCACATGTAACCAAAAGTACCCTCTGTATTCGTTGATAAACCCCGCGCCCAAAGAGCGTTCGCCTGCGGCCACTGCAAGCTGCAACGTGTCGATCGCGTCGCGCAAAGAGCGCGTGTAAAGATTAGCCAACAATACCAATGCATCCACGCAATCGGGGTCGATTTCGAGCGCGTCCTTGGCCAGCTTGCAGGCCAGCGTTTCGTTGTCGGATTTCATCGCCGCACAGACGATTTCCTGAGCGTCGGCCTTGATGGCCGCATCATTGTCGCTCAGCCGGTCACTGGGCGAGGCAGCGCCGAGAGTGTACATCACCGCCTGAAGATCGTCGGGCATGATCAATTTGCTTGAAATCACCTCTTCGAGCATGTTGCTAATCTGGCGGACCATGCCCTCGAAGCCCGCAGGCGTTAAGCGCGCATGCGGTTTGGTGCTGCAACTGAAAGCAGGCAGCATGGCCTCAAAGGAGATTCTGTCACTTTTAAGACGCTCCTTACCGGATTTCTCTTCCCCGGTCCCCTGTTGGGTCGACCTGTGGTGATAGAACTGCTTCCCTGAATTGTGCGGCGACTTTCCCACCAGAGTGGCCCTTTCCGGGATGATGCAACCACAATCGCATACAAGCAGGAAGGTCTGAAAGATCGCCCAGAGCAAAATCGACACCAGGGCAGTAAGAAAATTGCTTTGCCGTCTGTCTGACACTACAGGCCGGGCAATTGACCTCATATTAGCCCTGACATGCGGAGTGCTGCCTGCACTTTTCAGTTGCCTCGCCGACTGGGCTGCAGTCGTCCGCGCTGCACACTGTGAGCTACCGATTGGCACTTCCCCTGATCGGCATGACGCGCTGTGGCTTCCGAGTCATCGGGTGAAGTGTGTGACAGGTCTGTTCGCCGAGGCTGCGGAGCGCAAAGCACGGTCAATAGTTCCATCCTGCATGGCGTATGGAGCGCTGGGCTGGCCTGGCTATTGCGTGAGTGATTGCAGGAACTGCAATGAGTCACGCAATCGCAGTCGGAGTCGAAGGGAACCCTGAATTTCGAAGTTCCGCTTTCTGTTTTGCACGTCGGCCAACCTGAAATAGGGAACAGTAACCGCCCGAGCTCATGATCCCGGGCAAATTGTGCAAAGAACTGGACAATTTCATCGAAATGCCGATATTCACATTGCGCGAATCATCCTGGACATGCTGGATCACAACCAAGGTTGAGTTGAGCCGAAATGGCTCATGGATTAGAGAAAGCGAATGAAGGAACGAAAGACGATCGGCGGGAAGAAACATGCGGCCTCAGAACGAGGCCCGCAGCTATTGCAGGCATTCGCTCGCAGGTATGGACTCGTGACGGAAGAAGATTTTCAAGAAGGACAATGGTACCCCCTAATTAGAGTCGGTGATGACGCCGTTAATGATGGGGCCGCTATTGTAGATCCGGAAAATAACCCGCTCCTCGCTTGTATGTTCGGCTCGAACACGGCACTGGCCCAAGAAATCCATCGATTTCGCATCAAGAATCCCCTGTTGTTGATTCTATTCAGGGATCGTATCAATAAGCTTTACGATAGCCTTGGCTTTGATCTTCCATCTTATGGTGATGGGTCGAATTCTTCGGAAAAATTGAGAAGCTCGAATTGGAACAGAATTCTGAAGCAGGTCGGAGTTCGATATTTCGACGGCGACGGAGATACGATCAGCCTTCTGTTTCCATCTCAGGATCGAGCATCGGCGGCGCTCGCCCTCGCATTGGCTGGGTCCTTCAAACGCTTCGATGTGGTTCCCGCCGATGCGCCTTACACATTCCAACTATCGGAGAAGCTGGGGTAGGCGGAGGTTGAGAACCTGGTTGGCTACGTGCGACGCGACTTCATGGTGCCGATTCCGCGCGCGGCAGGCTAAAAAGAACTCAACGAACAGTTCGTTCGCCTCTGTCATCTGCAGCGCGCACAGCCATTGTCCAGGTTCTTCGGCGGTTGCGGCTCGATAGACGGATTTCAGATCCGCAGCCACCTGCTTGCGCTCCTTCCAGCCCACGTAGCTCAGGCTGTTTGAACTTCAAGCCGGGCAGTTGACCTCCTCACGTTGTCGGCCTGGCACCGAGCGCGCATTTCAGCAGGTTGCCTCGCTGACGGGCTGAATCGTCCGGCACCTAGGTGGAATCCTCAAAATCTTCATCGAACTCGCACTCGACGTCCCAATCCAGACGTGGCCAGCAATCTGCCTCCCCGCACCAGGGACATACAACTTCGGACTCGTTGCATGGATCGAGTCTTCCGCCGCAGAAACAGCAGTTATCCATTGATCCACTCCTTTCAATGTTGAGCACAACGGAAATGCAGCGGGGGTCTGCGACCTTTTTCGCTGCGCGTTTTGGGTAACCAATTCCGGACTTGCCTTGATGGGTAGGACGCGCTGTGGTGCCGGGACCCCCGGGTGAAGTGTGTGAAAGGTCTGTTCGCCGAAGCTGCTCAGCGCAGAGCCGCTGTCAGTGATTCCACCCTGCTCGGCGACCCCCGCGCCGGGCTGGCCTGCTTGTGGCTGGGGCGATTGCCGAGGCTGCGATGAATCCGACCAAGTCGCCATCAGCGTTGACGAAATTGTGGGCGAAGCTGCAGGAAGCGCAGCCGCCGCGGAGGACGGCCGTGCAGTTGTCAAGATACGGGCAGGTAGGAACCGGAGGGGCGGTCCAGATGAAGTCGAGGTCCTGATGCATACTGTTTGTCCTTTCTGTTGAAAAATGCGGGGCCGTGAGACGCAGAACTGCGACACTCAGAATTGCGTCATCGGTCTATGTTTTTTTGGCTGTTGGGTTGGAGTGAGGGTGGGCAGAGAGCTTGATGGAGGATGTGAAGAGGGAGTCCCGCGCGAATCAAGAGGAGATTTGGAGGGAGGAGTTAAGGAAGAACTCGAGACAATACCGTGGACGGCGATCAAGAACCCTTAGTCTGGGAAAATAGCAAGATTTCTCTCTAGGAACTTGTTGAAATAGGTACCCGTTGTGGGTCGGAGGCTGGCTTCCATTCGTCTAACAGACATGCGTGGAGACGAGCGAGTTCAGGACGGGATGTTCAGCTATATAACGTTGGAGCAGCGTGTGCCTCAGGATCATCCATTGCGAGCAGTTCGCAAGCTTACGGATACGGTGTTGCAGACCTTGAGCCCGGAGTTGGATGCGTTGTATGCCGACTCCGGCCGCCCATCGATCGCACCGGAGTACATTTTGCGGGCGCTGTTATTGCAGGTGTTTTATTCGGTGCGTTCGGAGCGGTTGCTGGTTGAGCAGATCGACTACAACCTGCTGTTCCGCTGGTTTGTGGGCCTGGGTATGGACGACGCGGTATGGAACCATGCGGTGTTTTCCAAGAACCGCGACCGGCTGCTGACTTCCGATGTGGCGCAGCAGTTCTTTGCCGAAGTGAACAAGCAGGGCAGGCGTTTTATGAGCGACGAACACTTCACGGTGGATGGCACGCTGATCCAGGCCTGGGCCTCGCAGAAGAGCTTTCGTTGCAAAGATGGCTCTGACGACGGCGATGGAGCGAACTTCCACGGCCAGAAGCGATCGAACAAGACGCATGAATCGACTACCGACGCCGATGCACGGCTGTACAAGAAGAGCTACGGCAAGGAGTCGAAGCTGAGTTATCTCGGTCATGCACTGGTGGAGAACCGCAACGGTCTGATCGCCGCGGCGATGGTGACGCACGCCGACGGTTATGCCGAGCGTGATGCGGCGCTGTTGATGCTTGCCGAAAAGCAGGAGGGCCGCTCACGCCGTATCACGGTTGGCGCGGACAAGGCTTACGACACGAAGGATTTCGTCAGCACGGTGCGGGAGTTGAATGTTACGCCGCACGTTACCAAGAACGACAAGGGCCGTGCCAGCAACCTGGACCGCAGAACCACGCGCCAGCCCGGCTACGCCATCAGCCTGAGTCGCCGATGGCTGGTCGAAAAGGGATTCGGATGGCTGAAGCAAACCGGCCCTCTGCGCCAGGTCAAGTTGAGGGGGCTGGAGAAAGTGGACTGGCTTTTCGTATTCAGTTGCGCGGCGCACAACCTGATCCGGCTGCCGCGATTGATGGCTCAACCACCGGAAATGCTCCGGGAGCAGTGTGCCTGAACAACGGTTGCGGGCCTCGGGGATGATACCCTGAGGCCCGCAAACCCCTATAAACACCAGCCAGAATCGCACTTCAAACAAATTTCAAACGGGAAGAAACGAAAATCGCAAGGAAAGACGCTGCAATCACGCGAATTTCAACGAGTTCCTAGTCCTGAGCAGAATTGTTCTGGTGGATCTTCCAAGCTGGTTAAGTGAGGTCCTACGATGCCTATAGCATGGCAACGCAGACGCCACAGCCCGAGCGCACTAGCCACCCCCGGATCCTTGGGATCGAAGAGGTGCAGACTCGTCTTGGCTGCGGCCGTTCGAGCGTTTACCGGATGGAGAAGAAGGGCATCCTCCACAAGGCCAAACAACTCGCAAATTGCAGCACGGCTGGCTGGATGTCAGATGAGGTCGATGCTCTCGTGGAGTCCCGGCGCCCGGACCGGAAGGAGCCGGTTCCTACAGCAACGACCGGCCTTGCCAATACGCGCGGCGGGCGTGAGGCCGGAAAAGCGACCGTCCCCGCACCTCGGTCCATCGAGCCCACCGTCGCCAATGCCGACGAGCGCCAGGACCTGGTGCCGACAACACTGCGGATCATGGGGAAGGTCGTCTACCTGCATGGACCGTCAGGACGGCTGTTGATGGAGATTGGCAAGGTATCCGCACCGGGGCCGGGACTAAAGCTGCCCCCAAGCACACTCTCCGTCTTGCAAGTTGGCGACGACGATTGATCACGGCGCACGCCCAGCGGCTCGATATGCGGCACCTCGGGAAGACTAAAGACGCCGGCTCAAATCATCCGATTCACCGACCAAGTATCCGATCTGAGATGAGGATAAGTGTCCGGCCAGACACTTATCCGGGTTAGAAAGAAGTTGATTGGTGAGCTGTGGAGCGGGCGCCGGCCGACGATTCGATGCTGTTGTCAGCCGACGTGACCTGATCGCGGTCGAATCAGGTCAAGATTTCCGCCCTGCGAGGTCCAAGATGCTCTCCGGCGCGGTCAGCAAAGGCGCCCCGGGATCAGCATAGGTGAACACGATTTCCTCTCCGGATTCCCGTACCAGCCGCGACGGGGGAAGCGGAATCCAGGTGTGCCAGCAGAGCCCGTGAAACCACGCTGTCGACAGCTTCCTGCCGGGAGGAATCCGGAAGAGCGCATAGGAAGTGGTCTTCGCGTGCACGCTCAGCGTGCGCTTGAGCGCCCGGTACTCTTCTGGCTGCTTGAAGGGCAGACCGTAAAATCCGAGCGCCGACCGGATCGCGACGATGGAGCTCGCTTCGCAGGCCTCGAGCACCCAGTTGCATTCAGAGCCGTAGCGGGCAAACCAGTATTCGATCTGGTCCCGGTCGCAGGAAGGAAAGCCCCCGCGGGCGGAGCGCGGAGCGTAGGGCGATAGGGCCAGCATGGGCGCGATGGGCAGCCGGTGCTCAATTGCCGTTTCGAGCTCTGCCGGGAGGCAGAGATCAGGGGGGAGCATGAATCCGGCGCGGGCTGCGGCCTGCTCGCGCTGGCGGGACTCAGCGAATTCGACAAGAAAAGTCTCGACGTTTCTCAATTTTTCCTCCTGAGAGAGCAAAGGCCGCGGCGCGGTGAGCGCAGCGGCCGGGTAGATGGTGGCGGTCAGGAACAGATCATTCAATTCTTGGGGTGCGGAGAGCCGCGAGAGGGGCTCATGGTGATTCTCCTTTCGTTGTTTGGAAGACTTTCTGATGGAGGTGCGAAGCTATGGGTCGCGAACTCTCGTACCCAGGCCGTGGTGGTGTAGGTGATCAAGAAGCTGGGAACTGAAGGACGGCAGAGGGTGGATGCCGTCCTTGGAGGCGCGCACGGAGACTGCCGGAAGTCAGACGATTCTGGCTGGCTCCCGCCGGATCAGCTTGCGATCTTCTCCAGCTCGGCCTGAGAGTTTGGCGCTGACATCTCAAAGAGCGATTGCTGTCTGTTGTCCTCGGCGGGTTTGGGCTTGGGTGAGGCCACGCGCTTAAGCGGGATGTGGCTGACCTTGACGGAAAAGCCGCCAACGCCGGGTCCACGAAACTGCTTTGCGATTTCCTTCGCGACTTGACGAATGGTCTCGCTGTAATTGCTGGGCGGGAGATCCTTCAAGACCGCCTCGAAGTAGGGCGCGCACTTCTGGATCACCGCTGCTGTCAGGCCGGCTGCATCGCCGGTCGTGAGCTCCGGCTGCGGCGATTGCTCTGGCGACGAATTTACCGAGGAAGAATCGGCTATTTCACCAGAACCAGAGTCAGCTGCCGGCGCAACCTGGGAGGGTTCAGCGTCCTCGGCCTCTTGACGCAGACTCTCGAGCAGGCGATTGAGCTGTTCTGGGGAGGGAGCAATCTCCAGGATGGGCGCGATGTCCTCGGGCTTCAGGAACACGTTTCCTTGCTCGTTCTGGTTGCTGAGGGCTTCATGCATCGCGAGGAGAGCGAGTCCCATCTGCCTCGCCGCGGCCGGTGTGATCGTCTTGACGCGAGGTTTCTTCTCGCGCGGAGCCGGCTTGATTTCATCGATTTCGTCGAGCACTTTTTTAATTGTCTTGTCGCACAGCCTGACCCCGGTCTCTGCACGCCAAAACTTGAGCCACTTACCCCAATTGGGCGCGCCGTTGCGGCGGCCCTTTTTGTAACCCTTTTGGCGCTGGTGGATGTTCTTTCGGACGTCGGAGAGTGCCGGCGCGAGCTTTGCGAGTTTGTCGTGGTAGTCCCCTTCGGAGACCGCGAAGATCTTTCCCTGGGCGATCGCGGCCGCCTGGGCGGATTGGAACGCGGCCTCAAGGTCCTCTGCTACCGGCTGGGTGTCGTGGGCGGGGTCCTTTGGCTGATCTGGTTGAGGGCAGGCTTCCTCCGACGGCGGCTGCCCTCCTTTTGAGGCTGAATCGGTGGCGTCACTCATAGCAAGATTTCTCATAAGTTGATGATTCTTAACATCTTGCTTGCACTGTACACCTCTCTAAGACGTATCGGAAGGTCCACCAGAACAATTCGACATTGCAACCCAAGTTTTTCGGGGAGGGTGATCGAAATCCGATTTCCGGGGGTCTTGCAGGGGGGGTACCAGGCACCTGGAGATGCAAACTGTGGAAGCGCTTCCGCAGTTTGCGCCCTATGGGAGGCACTGCCGGCGCAAGAGCCTATCCATATATAGGGTGAGGTGAACGAGGCTTGCCCGGCCTGGGCGGGGTGGCGGGAGGTGCGCAACGCCGGGCCCATGCTGGTTCGCGGGGCAGTACTGAAGTACTTGCGAGAATGGGACCTTATCGCAAGTACCGGATGGGAAGCGGTGGGTTGAGTACGGTCCGGGGGCCGTGCAGGAGAGGATCGGCGGATTCGGGCGATTGATGAGGCAGGAGAATGCGATGTTATCCGACCTCAACCGCCGTAAACGCCTAGAGTCCCAGATCTGCCGCACTGATCCCGCGCTGGAGATATCCCAAACGCGCATAGAGCCGCAAAACTGCAAGCGATTTGTGACCTGTAATCTCCATAACCTCGAAGGGATTTACACGGCTGATCGCACCTTGCGTTACCAGGCCAGATCTGAGAGACCTGCCGCCAAAATCCGCTGGGTTCGGGAGACCGGCGCGCGCCGCCGCCCGCCGGATGATCCGGCTGATGGAGTCGGTATTGAGTCCGCAAGACGATACGTTTCCCCAGCGATCGACCCCGCGGAATACCGGTCCATGGCCGACGATCTTTGCAGTGGAAAGCCATGCTCTCAGGGCGGCGACCGGGCAGGTTTTCGCCTGCGTGCCGAACGGTACATTCACGACGCGGCCCACGCCGTCCTGATCCGTTTTGCTCTTCGCCAAATTGACGCCGATGCCGTCTGCCCGGTCGGATATTTCGGACACATCGAGCATGGCCAGAGAGTCGCATCTCAGTCCGGCGCCGTAGCCCAGGAGACAAAGCGAGCGGTCTCTCAGACCGAGAAGACCGGCCGGGCACGCGTCAACAAGCGCGCGGACTCCGTCCGCTACGAGAGGCTCCTTGGTTTTTACCGGAGCGGTCCCCAGTGTCCGGCGAATGCCTTTGAGAATTGCGCAGACAAGAGGGTTGCGCCTCGATGCGGGGCTTTCCGGATAGCCAGCCGCCTTATGAGCCTGGTTGATACTGACGACGCGCCTGGCTATCGTGCTCCAGGCGCGCCCACGGCTCGCTTCCTCGGCAAGAAACAAACAAACTGTGGCTGGATTGGAAGGCATCGAATTCAGCCGGTTCTGCCCGCACCAAAGCGTGAACACCTCAAAATCTCTTGAGTAAGCGTCCTGGGTGCTCGTTGTTTTTGCCGATCTTATGAAAGCGCGTGCCTTCTCGACGAGTTGCTCGAGACCCTGGGATTGCGGGAGGAGAGAGAATGCTGCATCGTTCATCGGAAACTCCTGGATTGTTGAGTGTGAATGGTTGTTGAGTGAGAATGGTTGATTGAGTGAATCGGAGGCTCGGTGTGCGTCGGCCGGAAACAGGAACGGGCAGATGCAGCACCGGAAGATGGATTATCTGCCCATCATCGGAGAGAAGGAGCTTGCACACCAGGCGGGAAAGCCTCAGAGCGGCGAGAATTGCCGCCGATTGCAGCCCGGGTTCCGGGTGCCACAGGCGCGTGCGCTGCGCTATTCAGTGGGGAAGGGTCTGGGGAAAAGTCCGGCTTGACCGTGTCTACCCGAAGCGAGAGGGATCTGACACAGACAGCGCGCTAAGGGTCGGATCGAGTCCGGAGCCGCTTGAGATAATCGCTTGATCGAGGACGTGGCTCTCCCGAGAGAGTGACCAGAGATCAAGTCGGCGGGATCTGGAATCCCGGATTCTTGGGCTCTCTGGCCGTGGACGGAGACTACTGCTGATCAGGCATGGAATCGAGGAATTCGAAGAACTGGCGCGCGGTCATCGACTTTACGTCGCCGCACACCCTGGGCCAGCGATTCGTGCGACGATGCGCATCCGCCCAAACCATGAAGGCGCGCATCGTCTCAATGGACACGCCCCTGCCCATGCGAATGCGCAGTTTGAAAAGCCCATTTTTCGACTCGACCTTGTTCGTGTTGATTGCCTTGTCGGCGGACCGGACCAATTCTTCCTTCCAATTCGTGAGAATGTTTCTCGGTCTGGAAAAGAAGGATCCGGCGCTGCTCCCCTCGCAGGAACCCAGCCAGTGCTCGATGCCTGCGCGGACCTCCTCAGCGGTTTTCTTCTTCCTCTTCTTCGAGGTAACCTCAAGACCTTCGTTCTTCAGCTCATAGGCTGCCTTAAGCAGCGGGAACTCGGAAAGGACATCCTGGACCCAAAGCGTCTGGCCGTCGCTGAGGTCCTCTGGCCTCGGGGACAGCCAAAGACGCCTTTTCTTAAGGTCTGATTTTCTTTCGGATGCTCTCTTATCCGCCTTGGACTTAGCTTCCGCTTGGAAAGCTTCCTCTCCCATCCCGGTGATAGCTTCCGGGGACGCCTTGGCAAGTTCCTCGACGCGGTACTTCTCAGACAAAGAGTCCGTCTCGAAATTGCGAACGTCGGTGAGAGCGTCCTCCATGGCTTTTGACAGGTGAAAGTTGTCGCCGCCGGCCTGCGCACCAGGCAATGCCCGCGTCGACTCCGAAGACTCACCAGAATCGTCGACGACATACTCCAGCATCTCCACACCATTAAACAGTTCGGGCATATCTTCTTCCGCCGGCATTTCTCTCTGCGGCTTCAATGGCTTCGTTGCAACATCGCGGAACGGGTCGGAAAAGTCCATCCCGACGTACTCCACGTCGTCCCGGTTTTCGGCCTCGAAAAACCTTCGCGCAATGGTGGACTTATCACGATCCAGCAACACGTCAACCGTGTGCCCGTTCTCCTCGTCCACAAACAGCGTGACCAGCCCTCCGGCCTTCCCGTATTTGTGGAGAGTTTCGTCGATCTCGAACGCCCGGGGGAGATCCTTTCCTCGTTCGGCATCCCAGGCATTAAAACGTTTCTCGAAAATTGCTTTGATCGAATCTTCGCTGTAGCCAGTGTCGCGCGCGATCTGCGCGAACGTGGTCATGGTCGTCATGCGGTCCATGATGTAGGTGACGAGCCTGCTTGTTCTAGTCGGCCGCGGTGGCCGCTTGTCGTCCTCGGCCGTAACCGAACCATAGTCCAGCCAGGGTGGCTGCGCCTGAAACCTGCACCCGCATGCAAGGCAATGGAAGATGGGCACCAGAAGCTGGACAATCGTAGGGTAGATCCCAAAACGCGGCGCATCCCACACGAGCCAGTCGTCGATCTTTTCCAACTCAAGCGCACCCACATCGCCCTGTGGACATGCTGCCGGGGTGATGAAGTAGGCGGCGCGCACTGCAATCATGTGCTCGACCTGCTTGACTTCAAGGGTCCTGCAACCGGAAAGATCCAGGTAGTCGGGAACACCGTCCGGGGCCTGGAAGGCCGGCGCTGCGCTTCTGGTTTGACTGCCATCACGATCATCCATGAATCCACTCCCAATCTGCGGGATCACGCTGGGGCCTGCCCGCAATTACCATCCTCTGCCGGCGCCATCGATTCGAGAAGATCTTGTGGCGCACAATCTGGATCCATGCCTTAAAGAATTTGCCAGCAACGATTGAAGTACATTCTGCCGATCAGGGAGCAAACGGACCACGCCAAAGCAGCATGACTGCCGTCGCACCCAGTGGCATTTCTGGGAACTGCCTCCCATCGAACTTCCCCACTCCGAGCTATTGACAGCGATGGCAAAAGTTACACCCTTATTCGCTCACCATTCTTGCCACCCATGGCACGGCATTTGGACCAGAGACTGGACGAAACGAGGCAGGAATGGCTATTCAGTTTTGCCACCCTTGGCGAGAATGAGTACGTAGCGCCAACAGGGTATCGGTCACCCTCGGCAAAACGCCAAGCCGAAAGACCAAACAAACTTCATGATCCATTGATGGAGCCACAGATGTTGTCCCGGATAATCGAGGCGCAGACGCTGCTGCACTTCATTCCGGTGAGTCGTGTCAGCTGATGCCCAGCCTTGTGGCGAGCGCGACCATGATCTTCCGAGCCTCTTCGGTTCGGCCATCTTCCGGCAGGCTCATCTCGATCATCTTGCCGAGCCGGTCGACTAGATCGACCGTTGGCTCAGCGTTCGCCCGCGTATACAACTGGCGAACCAAAGCATCTCCAAACCTGTCCTTGAGGTCCTCCGTCGCCGGTTTGGCGACCCTGTCCGGACTCTGAGCGGTTTGCGCGCCGGATTTCTCCCCAATCCGTTTTGCTTTTCCGTCCCCATCCGGTCTCTCGACTTTGCGTTTCCTCTTGCGGTCTGGCACGACCCCCTTAGCTATCGACTCGATGAATCTGTAGAGCGTCCGAGTGCTTGACCCCAGGCTAGATGCGATTAGCTTAAAGGCTCTGCCCCACCGGCCCCGAGGGCCCTTGGGCCAGTGCTGTTGATAAGCAAGGACGGCTTCAATGAAGTTCTTGACCGCAAGGAGAATTGCAATGATCGCAGCGATCAACTTGCCTCGATCACGCTCAATTTCTGAGCCATCGCACCCCTCTGCCACAGGCGGTTCGATCGCGCGCAGCTTTTCTGCGAGTTCTTTCACCTCCGGCGGATCGGCCTGTACAGGTAGTTGCATGCGTGCCCAAGCGGATCTGGTTGTTCGCCCACCAGCTCGGGCGAGACTCTCAATCCTGCTCGAACTTATCGCGAATGCGCCTGTGGCCGTAAGTGCTCCGGGAGCAGAATCAGCGTGCAGCAGAAAAGACTTTGCCGGCAAATGAGAGGCGCACCTGTGTAGTTCAGAATCCTCAGCCGGCGGGGACAGGCGCGTGTGACGTTCCCTTGTGTGAGCGATGGAATCGTGGCGCGGAGGCAGGATTGGAATGCGGGTAGAGCAATCTCCTTTATGGAAAAGGGGGTGGCTATGCCCATTATGTGAAAATGTTTATCAACTAGTAATTTACGAGTAGACGGTGATCCAGGAATTGCAGCAGGTCTGGTCTAGTGATACACCCAAAGAAGGCTTGCCGCTTTGCGCATGTCGGCGTCGAACAGCACGAAACCTTCTGTGTCTTCGGGCTGCTCCAGAATAAATATCACTTCAGACCTTCCCTCGTTGCCATAATCGCCTGCGTCAAGGAGCGACATAAAAGAACCGATACGACGGGCATGGCCGTCCGCCGTTACGAGGAACCATGGGGACGAGTCCGCATCATTCGGATCATCGACGTACCCGCAATCTCCCGCGCTCAAGTTGGATTCGACCAAGAAGGTGTCTTTATTGGAAGCGTAGGTGGTAGGGAAGTTTAGCGCGGAATCAGGGAACTTCCAGTTGTGCTGCACGATCTTTTCTTCTTTGCAGCGATTAGCGTGGGGAAAGTCTTTGCGAAACGCTTCGCGGAGGAGGGATGCAATCGCTTCAGGTGGTTGAGATAGACGCTTCCAACCGTCAGGATCGCTTGTGTACGGTTTAGAGACGACAACCAATGGTCGTCTGCCCTTGGTCGGTCCGGTCGCCAGGGGACTGTATTTCTCGGACGGTGCCCCAACTGACGGGGTGGAAGTGGCGGGTGTGACGATTGCTTGAACCGCCGTTAAGTACCTGGAGCTTCCTTCCTTGGGCTTGCTGCCATTTGGAATCGCCTTGCTTGCAATCAGTCCGAGGCTCCGCCCGTCAAAAGCGACAGTCCAATTGATTTGAGCGGGGATCGAGGATGGTTCAACCTTGTGCCATCCCGTCTTTGTCTTCTCAAACGCAGGCCGGATGATTCTGTCGCCAGCGACACCGGGTTTCCAGTTGACCATTTCTTCACGCGCATCATCGAGGATGCCGATCAGAACGCGCTCGGTGCTGGCAGGTTTTGCAGTTTGGGCGAACACGAGAGGGCCGGTAAGTGATGCACAGAGCACTATCCAAAAGCAATTGCCGCGGAGCATAAGAGTATTCTCCTGAACAGTCTACTCTGCGTTCCGGGAGAGTTGTCGCGCACCCTTCCGTAATACCAAAATCGGGGTTGCGGAAGGATCGCCGGTTAGAACGAAGCCGCAGGCGCCGCGGTCGCTGCGGTATTGGCTGACGAGTAGTTTTGCGGCCGGGGTAGTGTGTGAGTCACAGGAGGTAACACACTGTGACTCGTCTTCGCAAAATGATGCTCGAAGAGCTTGAGCGTCGCAACTACTCTGCCGGCACGACGCGGCGTTATCTGCGTTTCGTCGAACGGTTCGCCCAACACTTCCACAAGTCGCCGGACAAGCTCGGTCCGGATCATCTGCGCAGCTACCAGGCCTATCTGCTCACGGAGCTCAAGCTCTGCCCGGGATCTGTCGAGAACCACGTGGCCGCACTGCGGTTCTTCTTCGTGCGCACGCTGCGTCGCCATGAGTTCCGCGAGTTCCTGCCCTATCCGAAGAGTCCGAGGAAGCTGCCCAGCATTCTCAGCCAGGAAGAAGTCGCACGGCTGATCGACGCCAGCACGAGTCTGTTTCAGCGCATGCTGCTGATGGTGCTTTACGGAACCGGCATGCGCCGCTCCGAACTCGCCCGGCTCAAGATCGATCACATCGACAGCCAGCGCATGATCATCCACGTTGTCGATGGCAAGGGACACAAGGATCGCGACCTGCCTCTGAGCCCGACCCTGCTCGAGAACCTGCGTGTCTACTGGCGACAGCTCAAGCCGCGCACCTATCTGTTCCCGTCACGGCTGCATCGCGACCACGAGCAGCCCATCACCGACAAGACCGTATGGCTGGCGTGCACCGAAGCAGCGAAGAAGGCCGGCATCCGCAAGAGAGTTTCGCCGCACCTGGTTCGCCACGCGTGGGCCACGCACTTGCTCGAAGCCGGCACCGACCTGCGCACCATCCAGCTTCTGCTCGGCCATGAGGACCTGGAGGTGACGGCCCGGTATCTGCACCTGTCCGCGCAGCACCTGCAGAAGGTCGCCAACCCCATCGAGGAACTGAAGCTCGCCAGCGTCGACCAGACTCGACCCCTCTACCACCGTCCGCGTTCATGAAGCGGCCGACCATCGAAGTGGCCGACATCGTCCGTCGCATGGGCAAGCAGTTTCTGGAGCGCTTCAAGGCCGTTCTCAGCTATCAACAGCTGAAGGCATACCGGGCCGTGAAGCGTTGCCGTACTGCTGCCCTCGGCGGGCATCGGGATACGTGTGAGGACTGTACGTACGAAGCCCCCTTCTCTTACAACTCATGCCGATCCAGATGCTGTCCGAAGTGTCAGGCACAGGCCCGCAGGCGATGGCTCCAGATCCAGCAACGCGATCTGTTGAACACCAGCTACTTCCATGTTGTCTTCACCCTGCCCCACGAACTGAACCCGCTGGCACTGACCTCACGCAGGCCGCTGCTTGAACTGCTCTTCGATGCCAGTTCCCAGACCCTGCTCGAAGTGGCCGCCGATCCCAAGCGCCTCGGCGCAGAGATCGGCTTCCTCTCCATCCTGCACACATGGGGATCGAACCTGCTGCCCCATTACCATATCCACGCAGTCGTTCCCGGCGGCGGACTGTCGGCCGATCACCAGCGCTGGATCCATACCAGCCATCCGATGTTCCTCCTGCCGGTTCCCGTCCTGCGCACCGTCTTCCGTAAGAAGTTCCTCGCCGGACTCTGCCACCTCTACCGCAAGGGAGCGCTCAACCTCAGAGGTTCTGCTGCTGCTCTCGGCGATCCCCGGTTGTTCGAGCAACTGATCGAGAAGCTCGGCAACAAGAACTGGTACGTCCACGCCGAGCCTCCCTTCGGCGGCCCCGAACATGTGCTGCGCTACCTCGGCCGCTACACCCATCGCATGGCCATCAGCAATCACCGCATCACCGCCTTCGACGGGGAGCGCGTCAGCTTCCTCTGGCGCGATTATGCCCACGGCGGCAAGCAGCGCGTCATGACCCTCGACGCCGTGAACTTCCTCTGCCGCTTTTTCCTGCATGTGCTGCCAAAAGGTTTTGTGCGCATCCGCCGCTACGGCCTGCTGTCCAACCGCTTCCGCAAACAACTGCTGCCCTTGGCGCGCACACTGCTCGCCGAACAGGGACGCGAACCGCTGCCTCTCCCGCCGCTGCCCGATTGCGCTCCGTGGCACTGCCCCCGCTGCGGAAAGGCCATGCGCGTCGTCCAGCGCTTCACCACTGCAGAACTCTACTTCGCAGCCTTCGATTCCTCATGAACACCGTCGCCAACACGCTCCGACGGCTTGCTCCCTGCACGTCTCCGCTGCAGTGTGCGCATCGCGCTCGGAACAGCTTCATGGCTACGCTCAATCGCATCCTGAAGTCGCCACATGCAAGTCGGGCCACCCTCAACTCAACGTCGTCCATCGTCAACGTCGAAAAACCCGCTCCACAGAATCACTCACCGGAAGTCCGGATCCTATTCAATATCCATAATCCCAGTCAGCATCACCGCGACCGCAGCGCCTGCGCCTTCCTTCTTACCTCCTAATCGAAAACGTCTCGCAAACACATCTCACCCTCCTCGCAGCTGTCGTGCGCGAGACGTTTACGATGTAGGCTAGCGGTGACACGCCCGGAACCCGCTAAAATCGTCCTGATTCGGAAATCAATATGTGCTCGCGGGTTCCTGCTTAACACTACAAACCTGACTGCCCACCCAGATCGTCCAGTGCGCGATGCTCCTGCCTGGGAATCAACCCCAGCTCGCTCCCTGAGCTGAACTAATTCCATTCTCCAAATCCACATGAGTCACTGCCAGCGGCGCTCCTGCCGAAGGCAGAGAGCACGCATGAGGAGAACACCATGTTTGACTTTGAAGCCATTAAAAAGATCCCGGTTGCAGATGTTGCGACTGGTCGATACCACCTTCAACTCGCTCACAAGGGCGACTACGCAACCTGCGCCTGCCCTTTGCCCACGCACAAGCAAGGCGACCGGTCGCGGTCCTTCTCTATCAATATCAAACGGAACTATTGGCGCTGCTTCTCCAAATCCTGCAATGCAAACAACGCTGGGAAGAAGGGAGGCGACGTTATCAACCTGGTTGCGCTGATGGAGGGGTGCGGCCCAAAGGATGCTGCGGAGCGCCTCTCTGGCTGGTACGGCATTGGGAATGCAAAAACCCCTCAGCGCATGGCCGAGGGGTCGAAACCAACAGAACATCAAAAGGCCTATCCAGAGCCTAGCATTTCTCCGGATACGGTCAAGGTTGAGGTGAAGGGGTACCCTTTTCGCCCTTCTTCACAAACCGGCCCATCTCTTTCCACGTTCCGAATCCTGCAACGCGCGTGGCTGTAGGCCGCTGCCGCGCAATGGCGAGGATGTTTCCAAAGCTGTAGTTGTGGAACCGTGCCATCGCGCCAAGATACGCGGTCAGGGTTTCGCTCTTGCCAGCCTCAAGCTGCTGGATGAGGTAATCCACGGCCTGCTTGATGATTACCTGTGTGGGATTGTCTTTCTGGCTAGTGCGCTGCTGATAAGGCGAGTTGCTCCGGGTCCGCTGCGCCGCATTTTTCCTGTGCGGCGCGGCGTTGCTGGCTGTGCCAGTGCTGGCGAAGGCGGCTGCGATGCTGGTAGTGTGGTTGCTGAATTCCATGACGATGCTCCTGCGTAGCCCCGTGGGGCCGATTGGCGTCCAGAAGCAAGACCACCCAAACCAAATTTCTTTCGTTGAGTGCCCCCGCTTCATGGCTCTTCGCAACGGGCGGAGGCGGGAAGGTTCGGTCAAGGCCGCGCGTTGTCCAGCGCGTTCATCGCAGCGCAGCGGAGAGCCTTGACGGGTTCTTCCCGTCTCTGCCAGACCGTTGCCTGAAGCGGGGGCACTTGACGAAGGAAGAAAATTGGTCCTCTTCCTTATTGCTGTACGCTTGTACGCGCGTAGCGGTCGGGCGTTGGTGTTCCTGCCCCAGCTTGAAATACGCATTCTGTGAGTCGATGAGCCGGAACATCAGTCGACGCGCGAATTGGACCGCAAGCGAATCCGAGTTCCTTCAATTTCCCGTGGACGTTCCATTGTGCCTTTCGAGTTTCGCGTCGGATTCTGGGTCGCCCCTGGGATGATCGTTATCACCGAGACACGCTAAATTGGGCATAATACTGAAGGACCAAAAAACTAGACCTCAGAACGGTGTTGCTCAATGAACCTTGGTGGATTCAGTTGGAAGCGCTTTTGGGGTATTACGGCAGTGAAGCAGCGCATATCCCGAAGCATCGGGGTTCCTCTTACTCGCTCAGGGCGACAGCGCAAGTTAGGCGCATTCGTTTTGCGCCTACTATTCGGCCAGCCAAGCAGAGGTAAACGAAGAGGAATCCGGTAATCAAACCGATCGTGACAGCCGACTAACTCGGGGTAAGGCAATTTTGCCACATTTCAGTGCTTCAAAACATGCGGAAGTGAAGATGCAACGCCTTCGGTGAACCGTCCCGACGGCGTGACCGTAATAGTCAAAGCGCTTTGAATCGTGGCATCGGCTGCTAAGTGATTGCCGTTGCAATTGGTGCACGAAATCGTCGGCGCACTTAGTGCTTTGGTGGAGTTGTTACCGCCCCGGAAGTGGTGTCGCTAATCGCCACGGTATGCGCGGACCCGGTAGGTGCCTGCAGCAGGCGGAAGCGTGGCGTAGATGTGGGCGGATTGATGAAGGCCCGTAGGAATCGATCGTATTCGGTGCCCCCATAGCCTAGTATGGTGCAATTGATTTGCTTGCTGAACGGCAAAATGAGTGAATATGGGGTTTATTGCAACCAAGGGAAACCCAAAGGAATATCTTGTGACGATTGATTGCGTAGCGATGACACACAATGGTCTGGTTCGCAGTGGCAACGAGGACTGCATCCTTTGCGACGGATGGATTCGGAACCGGCGCATGGAAGGGCCGGCAGATTTTTCATTCGCGAACGGAAGAAATGACGTCCGGGTTTTCGCGGTGGCCGACGGTCTTGGCGGCCATTCATCGGGTGAAGTAGCGAGCCAGTTTGCTCTGTCCAAGCTTTGTTCCGCGATTATCGATCTTCCATCCGTTTCGGAAGATTCCATTGCGGGCGTCGTTAGCGATACTCACAAGGCCCTGTTCGCAATGTCAACTGCGGACCCCTCCTACCGATGCATGGGGACAACCGTGGCTGGATTGGTCATTGATGCCCCAAGCTCGGTGCATTTGTTTCACGTGGGGGACAGCCGCATCTACAGGCGCCAAGAGCGGTTTCTGGAATTGGCTACGATCGACGATCGTCTCGTGCCGACCGGATATGGCGAGGCAGAATCCGAATTCCACCAGACGTCCTCTCTTCTGCAATGCCTCGGAGGAATTAGCGAGTTCTCGGAGATTGTCCCTCACGTCGTTCGTTATGAGATGTCTGATCTTCCAGAGACGTTTCTGCTTTGCACAGATGGGCTGTCGGATATGCTGACTCAGGATGAAATAGAGGAATCGCTGTACGATTCCCATCACCAAACTGTGCTTACGCTCTTTGAACGAGTCTGCGCTGCGGGAGCGAAGGACAACGTCTCTATAATGGTGGTGTCTCTCACCCCGCTTCAGGCTCATGACGCCCCGGTGATTTCGCCAGGGGCAGAGGGCCTGCTAGGTGATCTGCCATGAGCGATCCGACGAGAATCGACGTCAGTGTTGGCACGACACTTTACCACCAGTCCGCCTACGGGAAAACCCGTATAGACCGGTTGGACGGTCCGGCCATCACCGCCGGGAGCATCTCGATGCCTTCGGCCTTGGCGTCAACCTACCAGATGATCGAACCTATTCCAACGCAGGGCGCCGAGGCGGACCTTTTCATCATCCAATCCCAAGTAGACAAGCAGAAATATGTTCTGAAGCTGTACCGTCGGGGCCTACGGCCTAAGGGCGACGTGATTGAGACTTTGCGGACCTGCAGCCGTCAACACGTGATCGAGATCATCGGGTGCGGCGAGAGCGACGGGCTCTTGTACGAAATACTCGAATACGCGAAGCACGGAACACTACGGGATCTTTTTCGGAAGGGACCTGTCAAAGATGCGTTAATGCTCAGTATTGTGAGCGAGCTTCTTGGGGCTGTCGAGCACATCCACTCGCGCAAAATTATCCACCGTGATCTCAAGCCTGAGAACATCCTCATTCGGACGCTTAAGCCCATAAACTTGATGCTCGCCGACTTCGGGATCGCTTCGTTGAGTGACGCCACACAGCATTTCACGACGAAGAGCCGGACGATCAAATATGGGGCTCCCGAGGCCACTGCCGGGGCGGTCGGGAATGCCAGCGACTATTGGTCGATTGGCCTAATCGTATTTGAAGGGATTCTGGGAAAGCACCCGTTCGATGATCTGTCCGATATTTCAATTGCACTCCAATTGGCGACCAAGGGTGTCGATGTCTCTGAAATCAAGAACGCTCGGTGGCTGGGCTTGTGCAAAGGTCTACTCACCCGTGACCCCAAAAAACGCTGGGGCGCGCCGCAAGTCGCAGAGTGGATCGATGGCGGCATGCCGGACATTTTCGCGGACGAACGGGAGAGACCGTCCCAGAAACCCTATAAGATTGCTAAGCGCGAATGCTGGACGACCGCCGATCTGGCCTTAGCGATCGGTATGAACTGGTCAGAAGGAGAAAAGCACCTTGCGCGCAACCTGGTGCTCCCGTGGTTACGCGACGAACTTCGGGATCAGGATGCGGCAAACTTCCTCATCGATCTCGCTGAAAATCGTTCGCTGACTGGGGATGACCGCCTCGTGCGACTTGTGGCGAATCTCGGGAGGGGGCTTCCACCTGTCTGGCGGGACCTTTCCCTCGATCAGGGCACCCTTGTTTCCCTTTGCCGAGAGGCGATCGCTGGCGTTTCGGAGAAGGCAGCGCTGGTCGAAACGCTCTTCGAGCGAGGAATTCTCGATGTATGGGGAGACTCCGGCAATAAAGATTGCGCCCAGTGGAGCAAGCAGTGGAAAAGCTCGTCAAAGTATTTTTCCGCCCGCGTTAAGCAGATTTCCGAGATGTCGGCGCTGACGAAAGGGGTTCCTGATCAAAAAACGTTTCTCCCGTCAATTTTGCTCCTAATTCTTTCGCCGGAGTTCCGTCAGGCGATGATGAGTGAGGTCGCCGGCTTCGCAGAAGAGGTGTCCCGGTGCCCTTGGCTGGCTGAAACCCTTAAGGACGATTCCTTTACCGCGCTTCTCGTGCTCCAACTTTTTCGCGAGGAGGCCATCAATGCCGCTAACGAGGAAATCCAGGCAGCGAAAAGATTGGAGACTGAGCTGGATGCAATTGAATCCGATTATGCCGAGATGCTAGCTTCGGGATCTCCGTTCAAGGCGGAAATTGACGGGCTCAGGACAAAGATTTCCGAGAACCAGGCGCTCGGGACATTAACGGATGCGCTACCTGGACTCAAAAAGAGGATGTTCGAAGCTGCCAAATTAAAGACCGTCGCCAGATCATTCAAGGCCATCAGGTCTCGGCTCATATTTGAAGTCCTCGCCGACGGCATTCTCGTCGCGTGTCTATTCGTTCTCTTGCGAATGTGGATGGGCAGGGAGATCGCCGACGATGGTTTCGGCGCGGTGGTAGCACGGGTAGCGTCTATCGTCAACGGCGACGGAGACGCAAAGAAATACCTCTTCGCCGTCCTCGGATCACTTGCGCTGGTGTGGATCGGGCTTAGGTACAGCAGTAGGCGTCTAGCCAAAAGGCTGTTCGGTAAATAGGCCATGACGAGTTCGTGGCGGAGCCGGGATGGAAGAGTTACTCATACTCATAGCAATAGGAGTGATCATCGCGGTCATATGGGGAGCGGTGCAGTTTCTCCGCGAAGTCTGGCGCATTGGTGTGAGCTTTGCGAATGCGGTCAGCGAGGAATGGGATCGGACGCGGCCTGGGCGCGAGAGTATTAGCCGTATTGTCCAAGACAATCGCCTCATATCCACGGGCCTAGTCATCACGCTCTCCATCGGAGCGTTAACCCTGGGGGCCACGGACAGCGGATGGCTCGTCTCCTTGATCGACGGCATAGGAGGCAGATACGTTCCTCTGCTCGGCTGGGTAATTATCGGCGGGGGCGCCGGTGTGGTCATGGGTGTGGCAATCCGGATCATGGAGCTCGGATGGTTCAGTCCGGGGTCAATATCGCGAGTCCCGGACCTCGTCCACCTGAGGGTCGGTGAGACGACGGCGGCAAGGTATTTCCGTTTGCGTCAGAGAGCTGCCGTGATCGGAGCCGTGATCCTCATCTCGGCCCTGACCGTAAGCATCTTGCAAAACGCCGGATACGATTCTAAGTCATCCTTGGAAAAAAAGACGGCGCTGATTTCAACGGCAGGATCTGAGGGTCGAGTCACAATCCTCAATTCGGCACTAAATGACTCCGCGAATCTTCTGCAGTCAGATCCGAAAACGGCACTCAAGATACTTGTGGCCTTAAAGAATCTATCTAAGAACGGAGCCCGCCCCGAGATTGACCGCTTGGCTGAGATCGCGCAGAAGTATTTGAATGTATTCCGCGACGATACGGAAAAGTGTGTAGCCGAGGGTAAACCAGATGCATTGACCCGAAGTGAGGCGTTTTCCGTTGTGGACAAGGGGACCTCGCTTAAATGGCTCGGACGGCTATACGAGACTGGCAAGGGGGTGAGCAGCCAGAATCTGTCAAAGGCATTTTCTTTCTATGGGGAGGCTGCGGCAATGGGAGACAAGGACGCCGCAGTCATGAAGGACAGCGTATCTCATACGATGGTCTCTGCCAAGGACGACCGAATTAGACAGGAGGCCTTCGATTATTTGGAGCCGAGGGCACAAAGCGGTGGACCGTCCGATCAGTATTGGCTCGGTGAGTGGTATGAGAATTCCGGGAAGCCCGAGGATCAGAAGACCGCGGAGAATTGGTTTGTAAAGTCTGCCATGCAAGGAAGTGACGTTGCGACAAAGAGGCTTGCGTTCATGGCACTTTTGAACATTAAGGATGTCGGTTCAGCTGCAACCAAGATTCTGGACGAGAATGCGCCGAGTTACGCCACGGACAACGACGAGATAGTGAGAAATGCAGCTGCCGCTTACATGGAAAAACACGCAAATGCCAGTAATCGTGGCCCCGGATTGAGGAGTTATCCCGCAAGTCCGAAGGCCAAATTGGCTCCCTCGAATCAAGGTCAAGGCAGGTCTGCGAAGAAAGCTGACGTTCAGGAACAACCTCTTGTCGTGCCGAAGACATACCAACCGGTTCAGCCTGTGGCGACTCCTCCGGCTGCAGACGGCAGAACAAGCACATTTTCTGTTCCAGCAAATGCAGGTTTGGATTACACGGGGCACGGTTGGACTTGCAACAGCGGTTATCGCCAGCAAGAATATGGGTGCGTCAGAGTTCAGATTCCGGAAAATGCAGGTTTGGATTACACGGGGCACGG
>Ga0182027_10001666_pt1 | contig 36774 bp, 31 predicted proteins | sample 712E1DmetaG_FD_121300 | JGI IMG/M metagenome (GOLD analysis project Ga0182027, IMG submission 121300) | Permafrost microbial communities from Stordalen Mire, Sweden - 712E1D metaG (Illumina Assembly) | ecosystem: Environmental > Terrestrial > Soil > Wetlands > Permafrost | place: Sweden...
AAAGAATATATCGCCCGCGGTACTTACATCTATCCCCCAAAACCTTCCATGAGATTGATAACCAATATTTTTGAATACTGCGCTAAAGAAGTTCCTAAGTGGAATACAATTTCCATCTCCGGTTATCATATCCGCGAAGCCGGCTCTACCGCAGCTCAGGAAGTTGGCTTCACTCTCGCTAACGGAATTACTTATGTCGATGCTGCTATTAAGGCGGGTCTCGATGTCGACCATTTCGCAGGCCAGCTTTCTTTCTTCTTTAATTCCCATAACGATCTTCTGGAAGAAGTAGCTAAATTCCGCGCTGCCAGAAGATTGTGGGCTAAAATCATGAAGGATCGGTTCGGTGCAAAAAATGCCAAGTCTATGATGATGAGATTCCACACTCAGACTGCCGGCTCTACTCTTACTCCCCAGCAGATCGATAACAATATTGTTAGGGTTACCATCCAGACCCTCGCCGCAGTTCTTGGCGGCACCCAAAGTCTTCACACAAATTCCAAAGATGAAGCCCTCGCTTTGCCTACGGAAAATTCGGTACGGACTGCTTTAAGAACCCAGCAGATTGTCGCCTATGAAAGCGGAGTTACTAATACTATCGATCCCCTTGCCGGTTCCTGGTATATTGAAGAAATGACAGATCAGATTGAGAAAGAAGCCGCAGAATATATTAGTAAAATAGATTCCATGGGGGGCGTTGTCCCCGCTATCGAAGCAGGTTATATTCAAACTGAAATCCAAAAGTCATCTTATCAGTTTTCGAAGGAAATGGAAAAGGGCGAAAGAGTCATAGTTGGAATGAATAAATTCCAGGTCAATGAGAACGAACAGCTTGATCTGCTGAAAATTGATATCAGGGTTCAGGAAGAACAGATAAAATTCCTGAATAAAATAAAAAGCGAAAGAAACAATAAAGATGTTGATGAAAAACTTGCCGCATTAAAACTTGCCGCACAGGGTGAAAGTAATTTAATGCCGTATATCTTAGATGCTGTAAAATCGTATGCAAGCGTCGGCGAGATCTGCAATACAATGAGGACAGTCTACGGCGAATATAAAGAAACGGTGGTGATATAATGGAAACTAAACGGATTGAACACATTGGTATTGCTGTTAAAAATCTCGAAGAGTCGGTAAAATATTATGAAAATATCTTCGGCCTGAAATGTTATGCAATTGAAGAAGTGAAAGATCAGAAAGTAAGGACCGCGTTTTTCAAAATAGGAGAAACTAAATTAGAACTCCTTGAATCTACTGATCCAGATAGTCCCATAGCTAAATTTATTGAGAAAAAAGGAGAGGGAATTCACCATATCGCCTTCGCTGTAAATGACCTGGATTCTTCCCTCGCCGAGGTTGGCGGCAAAGGAATACAACTTATCGACAAGCAGCCAAGAAAAGGCGCTGAAGGACTCGATATCGCTTTCCTTCATCCTAAATCTACATTCGGTGTCCTTACCGAGTTGTGTGAAAAAAAATAATCAGATTAAATTCCGGGTTACTATATGCATGATGTAAATAAGCAAAATCAACTGATCAGAACATGGAAAACATTTTTAATCAGAAAGCATCATAAACAGGAACTTCTGTTCACCCTATTATTGTTAGCCGCACTCCTCCTTTCATTTGTACAGTTCCTGAACTATATTGAATTAAGAGCCGGTGAAACATTCAGCGACCCCCTGCTGAATATCTTCCCGCCCATTGATCTTACCTGGATAATTTTCAGCCTGATTTATATCTGCCTGATAACGGCAATTATTTCTTTGGCAAACAACCCTGCTAATTTATTAAGAGCGCTCCAGGCATTTATTGTTTTGGAAATTACAAGAACAGTTACTCTATTCCTTTTGCCATTAAACCCGCCTCCGGGTATGCTCCCTCTTAACGATCCATTTGTACAGATGTTTGGACATGGCCAGATTCTCACAAAAGATCTCTTCTTCTCCGGTCATACTTCTACTCTCTTCCTTCTTTTTCTTACCGCACAAAAGAAAATCCTCAAAGGAATATTTCTTTCATCTGCTGTTATTGTCGGAATTTCGGTATTACTGCAGCACGTGCATTATTCAATAGATGTCTTTACCGCACCTTTCTTTTCTTATGTCGCTGTTAAATTAGCAGAACAAATTAAAAAAAGATACTTTCCCGACTCACATTGAGCATAACGAAGAATCTTTAGTATATTTAAAAACGTAATTATGAGCTGATTTGTATAGTCCTTTTAAAAATATTAAAATAAAAGTAATACCTTCAAATAATAAGATCATTAAAATAATGTATCTGTCATTTGGTATTTTCTTTGTTATTATCGGCACTCTGGGACTCGTAATCCCCATTATGCCCGGTTTTCTGGCATTAATACCCGGAGCCTATTGCCTCGCAAAAGCATCTACCAGACTCCACAACCGTATGAAGGATCACAAGCATATCGGCAAGTACTTCCACAAACACGAACAATGACACAATATGATGATTGTGCCAATTCCTCCTCATGAAATGATAATTTATTTTGATCGATGAGTATAATATTAAGAATCGTAATTGTCTTTTTGCTGATCATTCTGATTGAATTTTATTTTATAAAAAAAACTTCTAAATCCTTTAAGCATGTGTGGCCTGGCGCTGATTGGAAAAAATATAAATTCCCGTTAATTGCACTTTTGATATTTCTGAACCTCTTTCCTTTCTTCCTTCTCCTCTTCTTTATAATAGGATCGGCTCTCCCCGATAACAACATCACAGATTATCTCCTTGTCTACCCCTTCTGGGGCTATGTCCTTATCGTTATTCAATGTTCCCTTTTATTTCTCCTAATGACAATAATTAAATGTGTCTTCTATCCTATTTACAAAAAACACAAATCGTATTTCCGAAATGTTGAGCACAACATTATCATTTTAATTATAGTCTATTTTACTATATATGTGCCGGTCAGGATTGTTTTTGATTATAATACCGTGGTTGTCAGAAGCGTAACACTAAAAAAACATGATCTTCCCGCCTCGTTGAGGAAATACCATATCGTCTTTATAAGCGATATCCATGCTGATCGCCACACAAGTAATGAACGACTCGCAAAATATATTAATAAAGTAAATAGTCTGCACCCTGATCTTGTTCTCATCGGAGGAGATCTTATCTCATCTACACCACAGTATATTAAAACAGCCGCGGAATATATGGGAATGATTAAATCTAAAGATGGCGTCTATTCGTGCCGCGGTGATCATGACCATTGGGCCTATCGGGGAGATATTCAAAAAAGCATAAATGCCGTCACCGATGAACTTCAAAAAAATAATGTCACAATGCTTGGTAACGAGAACCGTATAATCAAAACTAAACATGCTAAAATATTACTCACTTCCGTTACCTATACCTATCCGGTAAAAATTAATCAGCAGGAACTCGATACCCTCCTGTCTGTAAAAAAACAGGACTTAAATATTCTACTTGTACATCAGCCCGAAGGGGGGATTCCGCAGAAAGCAGCTGAAAATAATTACAATCTCTTGTTATCAGGGCATACTCACGGCGGACAAATTACCTTCCTCTTTCCCTTCTTTAATATTAGCCCCACTCTGATTGAAACAAAATATGTCCGCGGTGATTTCCGGATTGGAAATATGCTGATGATAGTTACACGCGGATTAGGTATGTCCCTTATGCCGTTCCGCCTCAACTCCACCCCTGAAATAACAATGGTAACAATCATGGGCGAATAATCCATTCCTTATTTTGTTTTCCAACAATCCAACAATCCACCGCTTTACTCCTTGCTTTTTAAATCACAAATCCTTTACATTTACAATAAGGTTTAAGCAAATTCCCAAAACAAAACAAAGGATAACTCCATGAAGAACTCTGTTTTCATAATTGTTATGTTCTTTTTTGCTGAATGTAATTTAACCGGCATAAACAACATTGCCCTGGCGCAGGACAAAAAAGACACAGTTAAAAAGACCGTGATCATGAAAGAATGGAAAGAAACAAAAAAAGAAAATAAAGATAAGGCGATTGGAAAAACCAAGGACGGTAAAACAATATATGAAGGCCCCCGTGGCGGCAGATATTATATGTCCGACAAAAACAAAAAAGTCTACATCAAAAAGAATTAATGAAGACGTATTTTAACAACTGTTAATAATCACCCATTATATAAACTTAAAATTGTCATTCCCGCGAGGCGGGAATCCATTTCTTATTTTATTTACCATCACTCCATTCATCCAATACTCCATTATTCCAGTATTCCTTATTCCCGGCCTTAAATTATGAGCGGTAAATAAATTCAGCACAGGCAGTATCGCGAATAAACTATTGGAGAGGATGGGGAATTGGCATATTAGAAAAGAAGGTCTCACAGTTTTCATGGTGCAATGAATTGCAAATTATTTTAAATAAGTTGCAATAAATAAAATTGGCATCTCATAAAAAAAGGAGACCTTTAAAATGAACAGTAGTATTGTAACACTTAGTGCAACAAAAAACAATAGGCCAACCCACTATGATCATTATATCGCAGTCGATTGGTCTCAGGTTAATATGGCAATCGCAACCTCAACTCGGAAATCAGAACAAATCCATGCGGTGGATCTACGCAGCAATTTGCGCGATATGAAGGATTTTCTGGGTAATCTTAAAGGAAGTAAAATAATAACAATTGAGGAGTGTCCAGCTGCCCAATGGTTATATGTTGAGCTAACAGAGTATGTTGACAAGGTCCTGATCTGTGATCCCTATCGGAACAGATTGTTATCCGATGGACCAAAGAACGATCCTATAGATGCCAAAAAACTTTGTCTGTTATTAAAAAATGGGTTACTCAGAGAAGTCTATCATACACACAACAGCTTATTTGAACTTAGAAAATATGTCAGCGCATATGAAAATATCATAAAAGCCGGAGTCAGGCTCAAGAATCAAAGATCAGCCATATTCAGAAGCGAGGGGAAAAACTTCCGTAAAGAATCAGTTAAGTCAGATATTAACGATTTTGTAGTAGGCATCATTGATAAAAATATAGAAACCTATGAACAGGACAGAAAACAGTATCAGTCATTATTTACACAAATAAAGAAGCATAACTCCAAACTTAAAAATCTATGTATGATTCCCGGAATTGATACTATATCAGCCGTAAAAATACTAGCCGAAGTAGTTGAGGCCCACCGATTCCCGGAGAAAGGGAATTACCTGGCTTACTGCGGACTGGTAAAATATAAAAGGATAAGCGGACAAAAAATGTATGGTTTTAGAAAACCAAGATATAGCCGTATTCTAAAGTCAGTTTATAAGACGGCTGCTGTAGTGGCAATTACGATGTCTGATAATCCGATCAAAGAATATTATGAATCTTTGTTAGAAAAAGGAATTGAAGTCCACAATGCCAGAAATGCAGTAGCCCGGCATATAGCTATTATAACCTATGGAATGTTAAAATCTGGAGAGAAATACAAACCTTATAAAAAGAAAAACAGATAAGATTAAAGAGAAAATAAATTAACAACTGAAACTATGGAAGATAATTCTAATATAATTTTTAGGGAGAGAGAGTTCAATCAAACAGCTATATCAAAATATATTATTTTAGATATCACGGAAATGGCTAACCCTCTCCCATTTATTCTACAATTTGCAATAGCCAGGTGTAACTAACACCATAGGCTCATATAGATGCTTAGAAAATTATATAATCTAGTTAATAAATAAAGCAAAAAAAGAATTATCAATACTGAACAAAATAAACTTGATTCTCAATAATTATTAGTATGGTCGACCGAAAGCAACCAAGGTGACACCCGGTTATTATCCGGGGTAGGATAGAATTATTTACTTGACTTTCTTTTCAATAGATGCTGTTCGAGCCCCGACTCGGCGGGGCGAGTTCAATTCCCACACTTAAATATAGAAGTAGGCCAAACGGAGCGCTGAATTTATAGCGAATAATTTAAAGCCAAAGTTCTTTTCGTGCTTTTCTTCAAAGAAAAGCACAGAATATTTATCAAAGAAAAGTACGGAGAATTAGTCAAAGCAAAGAAAGGAATAGTTTAAATTAAACCCGGGCTAAAGAGAATCTTTTAAACTTATCTCGCCAACGAGATAAGTCTTTGCCAACCCTGAAATCTCCGTGCGCGAACCCAGGTTCCTGCACACAAGCATGCCTCCTCTCCTGGAAAGCTGCTTTGCCTTCAGCAAATCCTTGTTAAGTACCTTACTCCAGTAGGGCGTAAGAGTAGTATGAGCAGACCCTGTTACCGGGTCTTCCTCTATTCCGCACTGCGGCGCAAAAAACCTTGACACAAAATCAACATCATTCCCCCGGGCTGTAATTATTACTCCGCGACCGTCCGATTCGTTAATCCTCTTCAGATTATATCTTATATTCTTTATCTGCCCCTCATTCTTGAAAACCAGCATATAATCCGACTTCCCCTTATAAACCTCTACCGGTTTAACATCAAAACACTCTGTAACATCATTCGTTAAGTCCACCTGCTTCAGCGTATCTGTCGGGAAATTAAGCACAACAAACTCCTTTTCCTTTCTGACTTTCAATACGCCGCTCTTTGATTCAAACTCTATCTCTGAACCGGAATATTTCTCATGATTAAACAACACATGACCTGTAGCTAAAGTAGCATGACCGCATAAATCAACTTCCACCTGCGGTGTAAACCAGCGTATATGATATTTAGTATCCCTGATAATATAAAATGCGGTTTCCGCCAGATTGTTTTCCATTGCAATATTCTGCATAACTGTATTCTCAAGCCATTTATCCGGCAGTGGACACACAGCAGCAGGATTCCCTGTAAATATTCTGTCAGCAAAAGCATCAACCTGATACATTCTTATTTTCATAAAATCTCCGGTCCTATATTTCTATTATCCAAATATATTACTAATCCTTTAAACAAATAATGCACACACTCTCCCCTTAACCTTCCATTGTCATCCCTGCGAAAGCAGGGATCCCATGGTTTGGCTATCATCCTCTTCTGTCCTTCCCGCGAAGGCGGAGCCTGCTCCTCCGCCACAGAAGGATGTTACACAACAGTAAAATTGTCATTTCGAAGGAGTCTTCGACTGAGAAATCTTTTCTGGGCTGCCGGGGACCATTCCCCGGCAGCATTATTCTTATTAACATCCATCCATTCTTCCATCATTCCAACAATCCAACACTCCATTCCTTATTTTTCCATTACTCCATTACTCCATCACTCCAGCTTTCATTAATCTCCCGCTGATGATTTTTATAATGAAACTTCATATATTGAAATTATAATAATTTATTATCCCTATATATGGAGTCTTTATGAAGTTCCAAATATATACCTCATTCCTTTTCGTTCTCCTAATCGGTTCATTGCTTGCTCAAAACGATGAGGCATTCCTTGCACGGGGAAATGATAAATTAAAAATAGGCGACTATACGGGCGCTATTTTAGACTACTCTAACGCTATTCAAAAAAACCCCTCTTTCGCCAAGGCCTATGAAAACAGAGCGGCTGCTTATTTCTCTCAAAAAAGTTATGACCTGGCAGAGTCAGACTATAATAAAGCTATTGAATTAAAACCCCAGATTGCAATTTTCTATTACAACAGAGGCCTCCTCTTTTCCGAATTGAAAGATTATGATAAAGCAGTTAAAGACTATACTAAAGCCCTCTACTTAGATCCGAAATTGGATGTAGCATATAATAACAGGGGAAACGCTTATGGTGAATTACAAAATATTCGGGATGCTGTCCTGGATTATTCAGAAGCTATTAAATTAAATCCGAAATTCGCTGACGCCTATAATAACAGAGGGAATGCATTTATTAGTCAAAAATTTTATGACATTGCTGTGGTAGAGTATGGAAAAGCAATTGAGATAAAACCTGACTGTGCGGCATACTATAAAAACAGAGGGAATGCCTTTACTTCTCTTAATAATTATGCTATGGCTATTAAAGATTATAGTAAATATCTTGAGTTTAATTCAGACGATGCTGTTATTTATAATAACCGGGGGAATGCTTTCTACAATCTGAATTATTTCGATAAGGCGATCGATGATTATAATAAGGCTGTTTATATAGATCCAGTGTTTTTCGATGGCTTTAATAATCGGGGAAAAGCTAATCTTAATCTTAAAAAATATGAAAATGCGGTCTCGGACTTCAGTCAATTAATAAATTTGTCTCCTAAAAATGCCGAAGCCTTTAAAAACAGAGGCATTGCATATTATTATATAAAACAATATGAGGAGTCAATATCAGATCTCTCCATAGCCATTGAATATAATCAAAATTTTGCTGAAGCTTATTATTACCGCGCCCTGGCTGAATCTGAGAAAAAAAACAAGACTGGGGCTTGTAAAGACTTAAATGTTGCAGCAGCATTAAAATATCAGAAGGCAATCGATATGGCTAAGGATTATTGTAAATAAACTATTGAATAGCTGGTTCAAGTTGTCATTCTGAACTTCTGCCTCTGTCATCTCTGCGTCTTGCTCTGACTTTTCGTAGAATCCATGCAGCGTATTTCTTTCATCAATCTACTTCTGGGCTGCCGGGGACCATTCCCTGGCAGCATTATTTTTATTAACTTTCCTCCATTCATCCACCATTCCATCAATCCAGCACTCCGATTCCTCCACTCCCTACTGCAAAACCGCGGGGATTCCATAAATGCTTAAATAAGATTCTGTGTTGCGTTTCCAATTATATTTTGATAGAACGGCATTGAATAGTAATAATTTTGACACTATATTTAAATCAAAAGTAATAAATGTGTGAAAACAACAAAATTACTTTTATATACCCTCCCATATCTCAGGGTCAACGCTTGTTGAGAGGGCCTGTTTAAATTACTTGCAAAACTCATTTGCCCGGCTCATTTTATGAACTATAAAACCAGCTCTACAAGATTTTCTAATTCCAGTATCGCCGCTCTTGCTGCGGGAATTATAACAGTTACAGCCGGTCTGCTTATTCTTGCCGGTTGGCAGTTTGATATTAATTTTCTTAAAACTTTCGGTATCGGCTCAGTTCAAATGAAACCGAATTCAGCCCTTGGCTTTTTATTTGCCGGCTTATCTTTGATTCTGTTGAATCTAAAAAACAAAAGTAAAACAACTAAAATTGTTGCATATACGTTTGCCGGAATTGTTTCCTTGATCGGATTGCTAACCCTCCTTGAGTATATATTCCAAATCAATTTCCAAATTGACCAGATATTGTTTCAGGATATCCCCGGCGCAGTCCTTACTTTAATTCCAGGTAGAATGGCTTTTAACCTTGCCCTTGGATTTATAATTGTCGGCATTGCTCTGTTATCTGCCGGAATGCAAAATCTATTCGCTAAAGGCATGATAACTCTGGTTGCCGCTATTGGAGTACTGTCTTTGCTCGGCTATATCTTAAAACTTACGGTTTTATTGGAAATGGTTGGTGTAAATACTATTGCTCTCAATTCATCAATATTGCTGTTGATCCTTTCTGTCGGGATTTATTTTTCCTTGCCCGATAGAAAATCTCAAAAGTCAAAGGTTGAAAGACAGATAACGATTATTTCTGCCGTTATTGTAATATTCCTGGTTACAGCAAATATCACAACTCTCCTGGTCGATAATAAGTCAGAAGAATTTGATAAGCTGATTGCCTCTTCAAATAAAATTACCCAAAAAGTCGAACATATCCTCCATTTGATAAGTGATGCGGATTCATATTTCAAGGATTATGCTGTTACAGGAAATGGTGATTATGTCCGGTCAATCAACAATTTCGAATCAGAAATTCAGTTTACTATTAATGACCTGAGAACTGTAATAAAAGATTCCCGCGAAAAAATCTATTTAGATTCTCTTGATGCCCTGTGCAGAAAGATGGTCTTATTCGATTTAAGTGAAATCAGTAAAACCCGGGTCGGAATGCGATCAACTGACTGGGTCTCCTCTGTTAAGACGAATGATAAAATGACAGATATTATTGATGATTTAGGAGGAAGTTTTATTTCCCTGGAATATGAACTTTATAATTACCGCCGTAATAAAGAATTATCGGCCGCTGAGGAGGCTAATAAAGTCCAGATATTAATGATGTTCCTGCAATTCGGCTTTTTAATTGGAATCTCCCTCATTATTTCCCGCGATATTTCCGCTAGAACAAAAGCTGAAAAATCTTTAATGGAGAGTGAAGAAAAATTCCGCTCTATCTCCCAGTCAGCTGCCGATGCCATCGTTACGGCCGACAGCAAAGGCACTATAATCGGCTGGAATAGAGGAGCTGAAAAAATATTCGGCTACACTGAAGATGAAATAAGAGGCGAAAAACTGATTAAGATCATCCCCCAGAACTTTATAGAACAGCATATTGAAGGTATGAATCGTATACAGCATGGCGGCGAACATCATGTGATCGGTAAAACAGTGGAATTGCTCGGATTGAATAAAAACCGTAATCAGTTCCCGATTGAATTGTCCCTGGCTGAATGGGAATCATCTTCCGGAAAATATTTCTCGGGCATCATTCGCGATATAACTGAACGTAAGCAAATTGATTTAGAGAGACAGGTGATTTACGAAATAACTGACGGTATTACATCTACCTCAAATCTTGATGAACTGCTGAAGTTGATGCATACTTCCCTAAGTAAGCGGCTCTACGCTGAAAATTGTTTCGTGGCTCTTTATAATCCGGATACGGACCTCTTCAGCTTTCCATATTTTGTCGATGAGTACGATCCAACCCCCCTTCCGGTCGCACTTAAGAAAAGTTGTACTGCGTATGTGTTCCGCACACAAAAACCGTTGCTCCTTACTCCGGAAGTATTTGCCCGGCTTAAAGAGAAAAACGAAGTTGAATTGGTCGGTTCACCCGCTCCATCCTGGGTTGGTGTGCCGCTACAGACTCCCGAAGGCATAATCGGTGTCCTGGTTATTCAACACTATGAAGAAGAAAACATTTACCATGAACAGGATATTGAATTTCTTGAATCTGTCTGCAGCCAGATTGCCATCGCTATAGAGCGTAAATTAAGTGAAGAAGAAATAAAAACAAAAAACGAAAATTTATCTAAACTCAATGCCGAGAAAGATAAACTGTTCTCTATTATTGCTCACGATCTTCGAAGTCCATTCATGGGGTTGATGAATTTAACAGAGATGATGGGGAATGAACTCGAATCTATTACTATCCAGGAATATATGGAATATAGTAGATCATTAAATGAATCTGCACGCAATATATACAAGTTGATAATAAATTTGTTTGAATGGGCTCAGTTGCAAAAAGGAACTATTCGGTTTTCTCCGCAGATGCTTAACCTATGGAAAATTACTTCGCACGTAATTGATTCTACAATTCTTCATGCTAAAAGGAAAAATATTGTAATTATAAATATGGTCCCGGAATCAGCGCAAATATATGCTGACGAAAATATGATAAATACAGTCGTCAGAAACCTGGTGTCGAATGCGATAAAATTTACCGAAGATGGCGGAAGCGTTACTATAAAGTCTGGTTCAACATTGAATGGCGGTACACAAATATCTGTTGAGGACACGGGTGTGGGAATGACCGAAATTCAGTTAAATAAATTGTTTAAGATTGGCGAGAAAGTAGGTGCACTTGGAACAGCCGGTGAATTAAGTACAGGATTGGGCTTGCTCCTTTGTAAAGAATTTGTTGAAAAACATAACGGCGAAATTAATGTCAAAAGTGTCCTGGGAAAAGGCAGTATTTTCACAGTTACCTTACCCACCACATAATTTATCCCCCTCTTCTTCAGATTGGTATCTGATGGCAATTGTGCGGTTGTCCTTGAAATAGTTTATTAATATGCATAATTTAGACACGGGTTAAAATTTGATTGCGGTGAATATTAAACAATCAACGTAAGGCTTTTATATTTTGGGATAAATATATGCTTAATAATAAATTATTATTACTTCTCCTTCCGGTAGCCATATTTCTTTTATCTTCCTGTGAAAATCCACCTTCAAGCCCTTACCTTGCGCCCTATGGTGTGCAAGGAAAAATCATGGATACTCTTGGTAATCCAATTCAGGGAGTAAAGGTGTATTGTACGTTCTTCTCTTATGAGATTGATACTAATAGTTACGCATCTACACAAATTCGCAAAATTCTTCATACTGATTCACTTTCATTTTCTCTTGAACAAAATTATCCCAACCCTTTCTATAATTCAACTTTCTTCAGATTCACTATTCCGAAGAAATGTACAGTAAGCTATTCAATGGCGCCCTTAAATAATCCGGGTCATGTTTTTTATTCAAACACATCAGATCTAATGCCTGCCTATTACCAGGTATATCTTGGAAATATTGCTCAGACATATCAACTGCAAAACGGGTTTTATATTCTTTCCTTCACGGCAAAAGCAGATGACAAAACCATATATTCAGGTGCTCTGAAAATGCTTCTTATCTCAGATGTCGGCCCTGCTTCCGCAACAAGCAATCAGGAAGGTAATTATTTGTTTAATTACGGTGCGGTTTCAAAAGATGATAGTGTTCTGGTTAACCAGGACCCGGATGGTTATTCTAATTACTATCAGCCCCTGGGTAATAATGTCAACCTGTTATTCAGAAAGGAGGGGTATAAAGATCATTATAAATCTTTTTATATCTATTCCGGACTAATGCCGACCGAGGATGTTATAATGCAAAAGAAGGAGAATTAATATGAAAATCTCAAATTTATTCTTCTTTCTTATTGTCACTCTTTCTGTTTCCTATACTCAGAACTGGCGATGGATTGCACCATACCCACAGGGAAATACCCTCTTTTCAGTATGTACTGCTGATAATTATTTATATTTCTGTGGACAAAGAAAAACTGTCGTTTCGTCAACAGATCTGGGTCAAACATTTAATTACCTCCCTCAGTACACTAACCAGGTTTATTGGGAAGTAGGTGATGCGGCAAATCAAAACATTGCGTTTGTTGATAGTATTAATGGTTATTTGCTAGATCTCTATGCGGATGAATATAAAACTACAAATGGTGGATTAACATGGATAAAATTCGCTACTGGCGCTGGGAATACTATTATTAATTTCTATGACAGAAATAAAGGCTGGAAGTTTGGTAATGGCAGTTATGGATATACTACAAATGGCGGAAAAACCTGGACTACTTCTACTCCATCTCCCCTTTTTAATAAGGGATTGGTCTCCAAAACTTTTGCTCTTGATTCGCAGGTATGGCTCTTAAAAAATTATTGGAACGATAGCGGCGGACAAATATTCAGCAGCACTATACCCGGAGTCTGGAATGAACAGATAACCGGCATCTCCTCAAACAAAAACAATCAACTTAATCTTTCTGATATTAAGGTAACTCCTTCTGGTTATGGAATCGCTGTTGACTATTTAAATTATTATGTGTCCGAATACCAGTACCGTTATAAAGGTGTTATCCTGAAAACTACTGATTTTGGCAGCAATTGGACTAACGATACTACAACTTATGATTACCAGTCCTTTTCAGCTGTATTTACAAAGAGTGATTCTGAGTGGGTAATTCTTGGAACCATTAATACTGATTCTTATTCGGCTCCAAATGTAATTTCACTTAAATCTAATGATTTCGGTAATAGCTGGAATTCTAAAATAATTTCGTCCCAATATTCTAATTATAAGGTTTCTTCAGCTGTCTATCTTAAGGATAAAAATAAAATAATCTTTACTTGTTGGAATGATATCTATGCTTCAAATGATTTTGGTAACTCTATTGTCAAATTGAATAAAGATGTTCCGATACCAACAGATTTTGTCCTGGATAAAACAAACAAGACATCTTCTCAACTCGGTTTCGCTATTCAGTATTTTTCAAACCGTGTTCTTGTATCCACCAATGGCGGCCTGAACTGGGATGAAAAAATATTACCGTTTCAGGCCGGCTGGAGCTACCAGATCCTGGATATTGCTGCTGCGGATGGTTGCCTTTATCTCCTTTATGGTTATGATTGTTATAAATCTTCCGATAAAGGAACTACGTGGGGCAAAATATATATTCCACCCGATTACTCTAGTTACAAATTCAGCGTGTTAGATTCACTCCACATGATTCTGTTGAGCGCGAATGGTTATGGAAAAAACTGTATCCATTATACCGATAATGGTGGTAAAAACTGGACTAACTCACCTGTCCCTTATCAATATAGTTTCTCAGACATTAAATTATTTGCACCTGGAAAAATTATAGGCTGTGGCACTGTCTATGGCTCCATTTATTCCGGTTTCATTTATCAAAGTTCAGACAATGGACTCGATTGGAGAATTACTTCCTTTCCCCAGCCGCCTGTATGTGTTAACAATTTTTCCGATACTTCTTTTATTGCCGCAGGAAACAATATCGCATTTAAATCGGGCAATAAAGGCTATCTTTGGTATACGGCTGTTCCTGATATTGATATGTATCTCCAGGGAAATTTCGGTATGTCTGATAACTATTCAGCATATTTTAAAACAGGATATTATTTTACCAGATATGTAGCTACTACTGACTCCTGGGTACCAATTTATTCCGATCCCCCACAATGGGGAAGCGCATCTAAAATTGATTTCAATTATAAGAATAATATGCTCGTTCTTGGAGATAATGGTTTACTAATTAATACGAATAAAAACATGTATGAGGCCCCTGGTAATTCCGCACCGGAAATGGCTGATCATTATGTGCTGTTTCAGAATTATCCTAACCCATTCAACCCTTCTACAAAAATTAAATTCAGTATCCCGCTAGGTGAATCTGTAAAAAATGTAACTATTAAACTTTATGATATTCTGGGGAAAGAAGTTGCGGTAATTCTCAATGAAAATAAATCACCGGGTCAATACGAAATAGATTTTAATGCCGTGCAATATAAACTCTCAAGTGGAGTTTATATATATCAGTTGAAAAGAGACAATAACAGTATCTCCAGAAAAATGGTTTACCTGAAATAATTGTTGGGGTGGTATATTGAATTACCATGTCATTCTGATCCCGACTTGTCGGGAGAAGAATCTTCTTTGCTTATATTAAATATCTTTTCCAAAGCAAATACTATTGGGATCAAGTGAATGTCTGTCATAACAGGGTATTTTAGTATATCCGAATTTCTGATACAGACTTATTGCTTCTGGCTGCTGCCCGCCGGTTTCTAAAATTATTCGCTTATACCCCTTTCCCTTTATATATTCTTCCAAAGCATTCAATACAAGCTTAGATAGACCTCTCCCCCTAAACCCTTGCTTAACAAACATCCTTTTTATTTCCGCAGTGACCTCATTTATATGGTTTATAGCTCCCGACGCAACGTTAATATCATCCGACTTAACTACAAGAAAATATATAAATTTCCCGTTTTCTCCGGTAAAGTTCTCTATGGTACCCTTTCCGTAAATACTTTCAAGTTCATAAAACAACCCCGCGTCAGCTCCAAAGCATCTTCAGATGAAGGATCACAAGGTTCAATAAAAATGTTTTTAATCATAAAAATGAATTTTTTATCAGGGAAAGATAATAAGATTCCAAATAACTCCTGTAACATAGCACTTGTTCTTTTCCTTATTTAACGGCCTCAAATTATTTACGTTAAAAAAATTCAGCATAGGCAGTATTTCGAATAATCTAATGAAGTAGATGGGGAATTACTGTTCGAGTTCCGCCCCCCGGCGGAACGAGTTCAATTCCCACAGTTGAATTGCTATTTTCCATTCTTCCTTATTCCCGGCCTTAAAGTATGAGCGTTAAATAAATTCAGCAAAAATAGTATTTCGAATAATCCCATGAAGGGAATGGGGAAATGTTGTTCGAAGCTCTCCCGTGGAACGGTAGAGCAAGTTCATTTCCCACACTTAAATAAACAGATTGGCCAAACGGAGTGCTGAATTTATAGCGAATAATTTGCAGCCGATGTTTCTTTTGGTACTTTTCTTGCGTCAAGAAAAGTACGAAGAATTAGTAAAAGAAAAGAAAGTATTATTCTTTGCTCCAAAGAAAAGTACTATGAGACATTCCTATGAATGTCTTATAGACAAAATATCCCCGTCCTTCACAATATATTCCTTCCCCTCAAGCCGCCATGTCCCCGCCTCCTTAGTTTTTGCAAACGAACCCCCCACACGGATAAAATCATCATATTGAACAACCTCAGCCCTGATGAATTTTGCGAAGAAATCAGAATGTATCTCTCCGGCCGCTTCCTGTGCAGTCTCTCCCTTCCTGATTGTCCATGCGCGGCACTCATCCTCGCCAACCGTCAGGAATGATTGCAGCCCCAGCAGCGCGTATGCCTCCCTGATTATAGTGTCAAGAGCAGATTCCTTTATGCCATACTCTGCCATAAATACTGAAGATTCTTCTTCTGATAACTCTGACATTTCAAATTCTATCTTGCCAAAGAATGAAAGCACCTTTGTATTCTTTCCAACTTTATTCTTCACAAGTTCATTCATATACTTCTCTGCATCGTTAATCTGGGTTTCATCAAGATTAACTGCAATAAGCTGCGGCTTAAGCGATAAGAACTGATAAGTCTTCAGTATCTTCAAATCATCTTTGGTTAAATCCGCATCCCGTAATGGCTTTTCCTCCTGAAGTACATCAAAACATTTTTCAAGTACAGCAAGTTCCTTCTTTAAATGGTCTTCATGAATTTTCAGTATCTGCTTCTTAAGACTCTCAATTCTCTTTTCAATTATTGCCATATCCGCTAAAATGAATTCCGTCTCAACAGTGCTTATATCCCTCATTATATCAATCTTCCCTTCAGGATGCGGAACTAACTCATTCTCAAAAAGTCTTACTACATGTATAAGTGCATCTGTGTTCTTTATCTTCGAAAGGAAGTTACTTGTAAATTGTGCTGAACCTGAATCTCCCTTCTGAAGCCCTATAATATCCACAAACTCAATTGCTGCGTTTACTTTCTTCTTGGGATTAAATATCTCAGCGCATTTGTCCAGTCTCGCATCCGGCACTTTTATTACGGCCTGATGACTCTCAGCCCTCGCTAATATCGATGGATCAATGTGTGTCTTCGTAATTGTCTGGAACAAGGTGGATTTCCCCGTTAATGGAAGTCCGGTTATTCCTATTTGCATAACTTCACCATATTATTTGCACAAATATACTTAATCAGGTTATAGTATTCTATATAATACAAATATTTTCCGCTCATCCGTCTATATTTGCGCTCATCCATCTCCTCCCAATATCACGAAACACTGCAAAAAACCACACGTCTTAATAATAGATTCAAGATTGTTTGTCATGAGGCTGTCTCAAAAGTTATAAAACTGTCATTCTGAAGAAGCGAAGCGACTGAAGAATCTCATAAATTGTGTATAAAAGGCAGATTCTTCGCTACGCTCAGAATGACACGCGGGCCTTTTGAGACAGCCTCATCCCATGAATATGTTGAAATTAGAAAACTTATTACGTGAATTTATTAATCAACCCATGAGGTCATTATGTTAATTGATAAAAAGACACAATTGCTGCGCACAGCGCTGATGCTGCTCCTATTCTCATTCCTCTCCGCCTCCTGCAGTGCGGCGACAAACAAAAACACCGACGGCGATAAAAAAGACCACAAAACAGAACAGACTTTTATCTTCCGCTCCGGTGAGAACCACGATAAATACGAAGCAGTATTTTCAGACGGCAAACTTATCTCTCTTTCAAAAAATGGGGAGCAGTTAAGCAAAGAGGATATGAAGGCCAATGAAGATCTGGTTTATGAAAACCTAAATGAACTGCACCGCCATGGAGATGGGGATGATGAAGACTTTGTCTTTAATTTTAACGGCAAAGAATTCGGTGAACACGTGAAGCATTTCGGCGAATATATGAAACATTTTGGCGAAGGATTCCCCCATATAATGGAACAACTTGATTCAGTCAATATCGACTTTGACACTACCGCCTTTAATAAAAACAGAAAAGAACTCGGCCATAATCTTGCCGGACTTAAACGCATGAAAATTAAAATACTCAGCGATGACGATGAGGATTTCGACATTCCGGATATTGAGTTTAACGAAAAAGACCTGAATCTCGATATGGATAAAATCCAAAAAGATCTTGATAAAGCCGGTGAGGATATAAAGAAATCAACTGAATCAATTAAAAATATCGATATCCCCCGAATTACCGAAGAGATTAAAAAGGAAATGAAAAATGCATCTCAATGTCTTAAGAAATCCAAAAAAGAATTACACAAACTCTCTAAATTCATGGATGAATTGAAACAGGAAATGGTAAAGGATAATCTAATAAAGAACAAAGACGAAAGGGTAAATCTGAAAATATCCGATGGCGATATTTATGTTAACAACAAAAAATTACCCGATGATCTTCAGAAGAAATACAAGAAGATGTACAATGATAAATTTGGCCGCGATATCATTAAACATTTCCGCTTCAATATGAACGATGATTAATATATATCAACTTCTCCACCACGATATATAAAACACATTCCCTCTCCCCGCAAGGGAGAGGGAATGATGCTTTTTCATTATATCTTTTACAATATTGTCATCCCAGTTTCTTGCTGTCATCCCCGCGCCTGCCCGCCGCAGGAGGGAAAGCGGGGATCCATAAGGCAACTTTTGATTTAATCTTATTTATGCTTTTGATAGTGAAATTATTTAACTTTCACTAGTTATTTAATTTGATAACGCATGGTTTATACATTGACGGGTTTAAATTCGCGCAGACACGTATGGTAGTAACAGAATTAGTTACATAAAAAATACAACTATATCATTTACATAATGGGATTTTTATGAAACAAACAACTTACTTTATTGCCCTTCTTATCTTTGTTTTATTTACTGAAACAAACGCGCAAAAATATGGTCTTGATAACACCGATCCGTCCGTCTTTACTAATTTTAAAGTACCGGATACAGATTTAAGATCTCTTTGGCTCAATACAAACCTGAACCTCTCTACCAACAAATGGAATAATTCGATCGAAAATAATGGTGGCGAAATAACCTTGAGTAGTAATTATAATTCCATATTCAAATATACACTAACTCCCAATTTCTATTTGCTCCATGAATCTGAGGCCAGGTATTTGGCCCTTAATGTAATTTTGTCCGGCACATATAACCATAGTTATTCTGAAATTTATCAGCAAGATCCACATGGTCCAAATACCGAAAAAGACAATGACTATACCACAAATATGCTCTTAAATTTTAATTATAAAAATTATTTAAATTCAGGTAATGTCTTCTATTCTGCCGGCTCCGCACTTAACGTTCAAATAGAAGATTTACAGTCTATGCAGGTTTGGGATGATACCACCAATTATTATGAAGGATTTAAAACTCAGAATTATACCTTCTCTTTTGGTGTAGGGTTTGGAAAACTAAGAAACGTTACTCCTGTTGTATCCGCCATTAGATTCCAGGAAAGACTTAAACAAGTTAATATGCTTGACAAAAATTTAAGCGATAAAACAATTGAAGACCTTGCCGAACAATTTTACAAACAGTCTTATTTTTCCTCAGCTTTCGACCGACCTGATAAATATTTCTGGCAGGGTATTGATAAAGTTCTTTCAAACGATGGCCTTTCTCTGAAAGATTTGAATATGTTCGCGGATAACTATTTAAGGGAATCAGTTAATGAAGTAAGATTTTTAAGAAACGAGGGTTTTGTTGCTGGCCTTAATCTACAACTGAACTATCAAAACTATTATCAGGCACAAAGCGGTTCATATTATTTAAGTGAACAGTTATTTGCACTTGGACAGGCTTATGTTATTTACAGCCATCAGTTAAATCTAAATTCCCAGTTAAACTTTAACTTGTCGTTAAGCGGGGGGCCTAATGTTTTGGCAAATCCTATGGAGAAACAACTTTATTCCTTAATTTCAGCGCTGGGCTATAATTATGAATTGACCGACCGACTCGTTGCCTCAGCTTCCAACGCATTAAATATCACTTTCGGTAATTACAATAACCAAGATAAACTTCTCATAAATACCTTTAATTTAAATCTTACTTATTTTGTAGAAGATAACCTTTCTCTTAATGCTAATTATCAGTGGAACTATCAGGTCAATAGCAGTTTCACTAATGGAAATGTGTATCCACTAACTAGATATGAAAACACAACTAATAATCACTATATAAACATCGGTTTCACTTTCTATTTTGAAAGAGGCTTCCTGGTAAATCAACCAGCAGAGCAGCCCCTTACTATGTATGCTCCTGTTTCACACTTACAACCAGTGTACCAGTATAATTAAATGAAATTTTTATTCGACACATAACAAACAAAATATTCTTATCCTTTCTGTTATTTGGATTAACTAATGCATATTCTCAATATGTGTATGTAAATCCCGGTATTAAATTAGACTATATGTTCGGAGAAAAGGGCGGTTTTATAATGGGTATCGAATTGTCGGTCACAAATTATGATTCACATAGCGATATGATATGGGGAGTTGTATTCGATTATGATGTTGTGAATAAATTTAATAAAATACATTTAGGCATTGAAGCCTCAAGAGCCTTCGCGGGAATTGATTTGGGACCAACATTTGCCTGGGATGATGAGGGAAAATATACCGGATTCAGTGTAATTCCGTTTGGAGGGGCATTTATATATCCCTACTATAATTTTACATTCCTCAACAAGGATATGATTTATTCCGAAATCGGTTCCTATATAAAACTTACTATACCCAATAAAAAGGCCAACTTTTTTGGAAGTCCTGGAGGCTAATTGCTGTTCTAAAGCCACCTTATACAAAAAACATTACTTCTGAAGGAGCGTAGCTTCGCCGCGCAGGCCGTTGCATAACCGAATAATTGTTGTACAATGTAATAGTTTGTCATTCTGAGCGAAGCGAAGAATCTAATATTTTTTCTATAAAAGAATAATCTTGGAGATTCTTCAGTCGCTTCGCTTCTTCAGAATGACATCTCACCGACCTATGCAACAGCCTGCTTGGCGGATGAAGAATCCCCGGCTTACTTACTATCAACTCTTACAATATTTCCATATTTTTATATAATAACAAAAGCAGCAGTTTATATGCCAGAAAAACATCTTCTCAGCAAATCTTCTTTTATTAAAGGTCTTCAGTGCGATAAACAGCTTTATCTTTATAAATACCATTACGATTGGATGGACGAAGTAAGCGAAGGACAACAGTTAATCTTTGATCGCGGACATGAAGTCGGAGTACTTGCCCAACAGCTTTTCCCCGGCGGTACTATTGCAACTGATGATCCTAAAAAATCCGCTCTGGCTGTTGCCAGAACATCTGAACTAATCGCCACCGGAAACGAGGTAATTTATGAAGCTGCATTTGTGTTCGATGAGGTTCTTGTAATAGCGGATATCCTCGTTAAGGATGTAGGCGAATGGAAAATATTTGAAGTTAAAAGTTCAACTAAAATATCAGACACTTATTTAAGTGATGCGGCAGTCCAGTACTTTGTAATTTCGAACTGCATAAAAGTTAGCGACATATCAATCGTATATATTAATAATGAATATGTCCGGAAAGGAGAAATCAATGTCCGCAAACTATTTAGTATTCAATCCGTAAAAAAAGAAGCGCTGAACCAACAGAAATTAATTCAATCAGAACTGAAACGTTTGAAGAATGTCCTTTCTCAAAAGGAAATCCCCGATATTAAAATAGGACCTCGCTGCACCGACCCTTATTATTGCGGTTTTATGGGACTCTGCTGGAAAGACGTTCCTGATTATTCGGTTTTTAACATTGGCGGGCTGCGCGGAGATAAAAAGTTTGACCTTTATGACCGCGGCCATATAAAATTAGAAGATGTCCCTGAAGATTATCCTCTTAGTGCTGGACAAAAAATGCAGGTTGACTGCCATAAAGAAAATAAAACAATAATTAACCACCAGGAGATTGAAAAGTTTTTAGCTACTATAAAGTACCCTATATGGTTCATGGATTTTGAAACATTCATGCCTGTTATACCCATGTTTGATGGTACCAGACCATACCAGCAAATCCCATTTCAATATTCTGTTCATTTCCAGAAGAGCAAAAAGAGCAAGGTCGAGCATTATGAGTTCCTGGCTGATGCCTCCGGTGATCCACGCCTTCCTTTTATTGAGAATCTGGTTGAACATACTAAAGGGAAAGGGGTTATTTTAGTTTATAACCAGGCCTTTGAAATTACCCGGCTTAAAGAACTTGCATGGGATTTTCATTTATATGAGCAGGACCTTAACAATATTAAAAACCGGATTGCCGATCTTATAGAACCCTTCCGGAAAAAATATTATTACTCACCGGAAATGCAGGGATCCTATTCTATTAAATCAGTGCTGCCTGCCCTTGTCCCCAGCTTGAGTTATAAAGAGATGGAAATAGCAGATGGTGGTGCCGCTTCTTCTGCGTTTGAAAACCTTTACTATGAAAAAGACCCCGCCCGAATTAAAGAATTACGCGCAAACCTTTTAAAGTACTGTGGTCTGGATACCCTCGCAATGGTTGAAGTATTTAAAGTTTTAACATCTTTAACAAGTGAAGAAGAGTAATAGGTCATTTCAAAGATAAAAATTACAGATAAACTAATTATTTGTGAGCGCTATCTCTCTAATTAAATTGGAGATTGTCTCAGTTCCTTAGTATTTTTACTTCTTGTAATTCTTTAAATAATCGAACCGGAGTAAGAAAATGACTACAATTATTGATGTATTAGCACGAGAAATCCTTGATTCAAGAGGAAACCCCACTTTGGAAGTTGAAGTCCAGCTTGAAAGTGGCGTTATCGGAAGAGCTGCAGTTCCAAGCGGCGCATCCACCGGCGAACAGGAAGCTGTTGAATTAAGAGACGGAGACAAATCACGTTACGGCGGTAAAGGTGTACTTAACGCCGTTGATAATGTTAACGAAAAAATAGCTGATGAAATCATTAATCTTGATGCCTGCGATCAAGTTGAAATTGACCAGCTTTTGATTGCTTTAGACGGGACACCGAATAAAGCTGTTTTAGGCGCAAACGCAATATTGGGCGTTTCACTGGCTGTTGCAAAAGCTGCTGCTGAAACTTTGGGCCTCCCCCTTTACAGATATATCGGCGGAGTAAATGCACGGACCCTGCCTGTCCCAATGATGAATATCCTTAACGGCGGCTCTCATGCGGATAACAATGTCGACTTCCAGGAATTTATGATCATGCCTGTTGGCGCACCTAATTTCGCTGAAGCAGTAAGAATGGGTTCGGAAACATTCCATGCATTAAAATCAGTTCTAAAGAAAAAAGGGTATAATACTGCAGTTGGTGATGAAGGCGGTTTTGCTCCTAACCTGAAATCAAATGATGAAGCAATTGAAGTTATTCTTGAAGCAATCAATAAGGCTGGATATAAAGCAGGCGTTGATATATGCCTCGCCCTTGATGTTGCCGCAAGCGCAATGTTCAACAAAGAGAAAAACATATATCAATATTTCAAATCATCCAAAAAGGATGTTACATCTGAACAACTAATTGCTTTCTATGAAAATTGGGTAAAGCAATATCCAATTATTTCTCTGGAAGACGGGCTCGATGAAAACGACTGGGACGGATGGAAAATACTTACAGACAGACTGGGCGGAAAGATCCAGATTGTCGGAGATGATATCTTTGTTACAAACACAAAGCTGTTGGCAGAAGGCATTTCAAAAGGTGTTGCAAATTCAATACTTATTAAGGTCAACCAGATCGGTTCACTTACCGAAACTTTAGATGCAATTGAAATGGCTAAAACTGCAAGTTATACTAACGTAATCAGCCACCGTTCCGGTGAAACTGAAGATGTTACAATAGCCGATATCGCTGTGGCCATGAATGTAGGACAGATTAAAACCGGCTCTCTCTCAAGAACAGATAGAATAGCAAAATATAACCAGCTCATCAGAATTGAAGAAGAGCTGGGAAGTGCAGCTATTTTTCCCGGAATTGACGCAATTAACTATATAAAATAATTAAATACTGCCCGGCTAACAGCCGGGCTTTTTTTTAGGAATCTTATGCCAGATACACACATTCAAAGATGTAATGATTTAATTAAGAAAACTAATATTGAGTTTATTGATCTTAAAGCTATTGACCTTTCAGGCAGACTGCACCATATAACCCTTCCGACTTATCCCGGTATTCTTGAAAAACTGCTCTCTGAAGGAGTCGGTTTTGACGGCTCAAGCTATGGCTTCCTGAAAGTTGAAAACAGCGATATGATTTTAATCCCCGACCTTTCTACTGTAATGCTCGATCCTTTCAGAGTTGAAAACACGCTCAGCTTCTACTCACATATTATTTTAACTGATGAAGCAAGAACTCCATTCCCGCAGGATGGAAGAATAGTCGCAAGGAAAGCGGAACAGCTGCTTCTTGAAACTACCGGCGCAGATAAATCAATGTGGGGACCCGAATTTGAATTCTATATTTTCTCAAATGTAGAATATGACACAAGGAGCGCTTCCTCATATTATAAAGTTGAACACGCCGAGGAATTTTACAAGAAGGCATATCATGCCGCTAATCCGTTTGATGTTTATGATGATTTCCGTGATGAAGCTAGCAAGCTGTTAAAACGATTCGGTATAAAGGTAAAATATCATCATCATGAAGTGGGCGAACGCGGCCAGCAGGAAATTGAGACTTACTTTGCCGACCTCCTTACTACGGGTGATAATATTGTCAGCACAAAATATGCTCTCTTTAATCTTGCCCGACAGAAAAATTTGTTTATTACTTTCATGCCTAAGCCAATGTATATGCAGGCGGGGAACGGAATGCACCTCCATATGTTTATAACAAAAGGAGGGAAGAACATGTTTTATGAAAAAGGTGCTTACGGTAATATGGGTGAACTGGGGAAATATTTTATCGGCGGTATGCTTAAACATGCGCCTGCACTTTCTGCTTTTACAAATCCAAGCACTAATTCGTACAAACGCCTTGTGCCCGGTTTTGAAGCTCCTGTGGATTTAACGTACGGTACCGGAAACCGCGCTTCTGCGATAAGGATTCCGAATTATGTTTCCAATCCTGAAGAAACAAGATTTGAATACCGTCCGCCTGATGCAACGGCAAACCCGTACCTCTGTCTAAGCGCAATGCTTCTTGCAGGAATTGACGGGGTTATTAATAAGATAGACCCCGTTAAAGAAGGTTATGGACCATACGATAAAAACTTTCTTGAAAACTTGGAAGATAAATCTATCCATTATCTGCCGCGCAATCTTGAAGAGGCTCTTGATGCTCTGAAGGCAGATAATACTTTTCTTAAAAGAAATAATATATTTTCTGATGAGCTGCTTATTCAATGGGTAAAATTAAAAGAGGAAGAAATAATGGCGATAGGGACTATGCCTCACCCCTTTGAATATAAAATGTACTTCAATTTGTAAGGAACTAATATTCTTTTGGTTTATGCTCCCCGCACAGGCGGGGAGCAATTATAATTCAAAGATAAATGAAAGTGGCTACGATGTTTCCTTTCCGGATGTTTGCGAAAAGATAATATTCTCTCTGCTATAAGGATTGGATAAACCCCTGTGCATCCTGGCTTTATGACTTAATAACGTCTTACTCGGATCTGATAACCTGAAGGCAAGATACTCATCTTTGCAATGTTCGCATATAGGGACATAACCGGAGACTTCATTAGAAAAAAACCTGTTAACTAATCTAAAAAGATTAGTACTAAAAGAATTAAAGTCACGTTCGTAACCGACTTTAAGCTTTATATCCGCGACCTTATTTTTCTCACATAATGGACAGATATCCCCGGAGATCAGCCGCTGCGCTTTGTGAGTTAACCTCACTCCGTTATTAAGTTTATACCAAGTCATAAATTTAAACTATTGTAACAATAAATTAACAGTTATTACTATCATCTAATTTAATAAAAAATATTGTATTTTCACTTCTCATAATTTGTTTTAATATATGCCTTTACTTGGTGAATTCAGTGCTTTAATAACTGCGCTCCTTTGGTCTGTCGGTTCCTATGCGTTTACCCATGCGGCTGAGAATATTGGTTCTGTACAGCTAAATATGAACCGGCTGATTCTTGCTGCTGTTTTATTATTTCTTACAATAGTAATATTTAATTTTAATTATCACATTTCATATAATCAGGTTTTAAATCTTTCGATCAGCGGGATAATAGGATTAGTAATAGGAGACTCATTTCTATTTAAGGCATACCGCCAGATAGGCGCAAGATTAACAATTTTAATAATGTCATTTGCCCCGGTACTTAGTGCCCTGATGGCTTTTTTCTTTCTTTCAGAAAGAATTTCATTTATCGGAATCTCTGGTATGGTTATTACGGTTATGGGGATTATGCTCGTAGTATCTGAACCCAATAAATCCCCCGGGACAAAATACAAAATTACCCCACTCGGATTCTTCAACGGGTTTATGGCAGCTGCCGGTCAGGCGGGGGGATTAATATTCGCGAAACTTGCATTTGACAGGGGGGAAATAAACGGATTTGTTGCAACCTTTGTAAGGATATTTACAGCAGTTGTTGTTTTTATTCCCCTGTTGATAATTATGAGGCGCTTTAAGAGTCCAATAAAAACCTATGCCCACAATAATAAAGCCCTTATTACCACATTTATAGGAACAGTCTGCGGTCCATTCCTTGGAATTACTTTTAGTTTAATCGCGATTGAATATACAAAAGTGGGAATAGCAGCAACACTTATTGCAACAATGCCGGTTATAATGTTGCCGATTTCGCGGTTTTATTTTAAAGATAGCTTATCATGGCGATCTATTACCGGCGCTTTCATTGCCGTAATAGGCATTGCCATTTTATTCCTCAGATAGAATTAAACTTTGAGATTACCGGCAGGATAAGTGGATGAGGCTGTCTCAAAAGGTCCGAGTGTCATTCTGAGCGTAGCGAAGAATCTGCATTTTACAAACAATTTATGAGATTCTTCAGTCGCTTCGCTCATTCAGAATGACAGTTTTATTACTTTTGGGACGGCCTCATGACAATTCTTTTGTGGGATGATATTCTAGATTTAGGGCATAATTACCAATATTGGTTAATAAAGTGTTGACACATTCAACAAAATGATGTATAAATAATCAACGGCATTATATGCATGTAATAGCACACAATTTCAATCTTTTTGATAAACAGCTGATTTTACATGGTGAATAAATACACAAGAGGGTTTTTAGATTTTATTTAATGTCCCGTCTTTAATGCTTATAACGTATTAAAAACAAACGAGATAGGGGATATACGGAACAATGAAATTATCCGGGCATGATGGTTGCTTTGAATATTATGTTATTTAATTATTAAAATGAAAAATAAAATTATAATAAATTTCTAAAGGGTACCAAAATGGTCGCAATATTTGTTCTTTTAACATTCTTATTATTTATCGCTGTTGATATGCTGGTATTGAGGGCGCAGAAGAAAAAACATCCTGCTTTTCAAGGCAGCTCTGCAATAGCTGATCTTGCTGTCTTTACAAAAGGGATCTTTCAGGCTCCCCTGGATCTTTTCCTTTCAAAGGGACATACATGGGCTCAGAAAAATGACTACGGTTTAATTAAAGTCGGGATTGATGAATTCATATTAAAGGCATTGGGCAAGATTACATTAACAAAGACAGCTGAAGAAGGACAGTCATTAAAGAAAGGTGATGTTCTGTTTGAAGGTTCAGTTAATTCTAAGGTCCTTAAGTTCCGCTCACCTGTTGAAGGCACGGTAAAGTTCATTAATCCTAAGATACTTAACAAAAAAATAACAGATCCATACGGCGATGACTGGGGACTTCTTTTAACCGCAGATAATTTTGCCGAAGAAAAGAATTCGCTCTTTACCGGTAATGAATTAAAAACTTTTCTTAACAAGGAATTTTCAAGACTGAAAGATTTTCTTCATGCCCACACATTAAGACCTGAATTAGCCGGCGCCACCATGCTTGATGGCGGTAATGTTGTTGAAGGTGTTGTTTCTTCAATTACCGATAAGGGACTTGAGGAATTTGAAAACGATTTCTTAAACTTTTAATCCGGAGCCATTAAGATGATTAAGCAAAAAGGGATGCTTTACGACATTACACTTTGTATCGGATGCGGAAATTGTTACAACGCCTGTAAAGAGCAGAACAAACTTCCGGAGACAAACAAAGATTTTCTTAAAGACCACCTCTCTGACAAAACATACACAGTTGTAGAGCAATACGGCGATCATTTTTCACGCAAGAATTGCATGCATTGTCAGGAACCAGCATGTGTGTCAGTCTGCCCGGTAGGCGCATTTTCAAAAACAGCACTTGGCCCTGTTTTGTATGATGCAAACAAATGTATCGGCTGCAGATACTGTATGCAGGCGTGCCCTCATAAAGTACCCCGCTATGAATGGAGCAGCCTAAATCCGAGAGTTCGTAAGTGTATACTATGCCATGACAGATTGAAACAAGGTTTGCCTACAGCATGTTCAGAAGCCTGCCCGACAGGCGCAACAATGTTCGGTGATCTGGATGACCTTCGTGTAGAAGCTAAGAAACGCTTAAAAGAAAATCCGGGCACATATTATCAAAGGATATATGGATTAGAGGAAGCGGGTGGGAGTAATGTCATTGTTATTTCACCGATACCATTTGAGCAGCTCGGATTTGTTTCCAACCTGCCGAAACAAGCACTGCCAAAACTAACCGCACAGGCAATGGAAAAAATTCCTGGTGTTGTTGGCGTTGGAGCAGCATTTCTTACCGGTATGTACTGGTTAACAAAAAGAAAAAATGACGTAGCCAGGGAAGAGAAAACCAATAAAACAGGGAGTGATAAAAATGAAAAGTAATTTCCTGAAATTTACCTTTTGGAAGGTAGTAGGAGTAATTATAATTGTAGCCGGACTCTGTTCAACCTACGTCCGTTTTACAAAAGGACTTGGAGCGAGTACAAATTTAAGTGATGCCTTCCCCTGGGGAATATGGATCGGTTTTGATATGCTTTGCGGTGTTGGACTTGCAGCGGGCGGATTTACATTATGTGCCGTTACACATATTTTCAATATCGAAAAATTCAAACCACTTACACGTTCTGCAATATTGACAGCATTCCTTGGATATGTGCTTGCCATTTGCGGACTCATGTTTGATCTTGGGAGACCGTGGGATATCTGGCATGCAATTATTATGTGGAACCCCCATTCAGTTATTTTTGAAGTTGCATGGTGTGTAATGCTTTATACAACAGTACTCTTTCTTGAATTTTTCCCAATAGTTCTTGAAAGATTCAAACTAACCAGAATACTGAAGATAATGAAGATGGTAGCCATACCGATAATGATGCTTGGTATTCTGCTTTCAACTCTGCACCAGTCTTCACTTGGATCACTCTATTTGATTATGCCTGAAAAAATGCATCCGCTCTGGTATTCACCCCTGCTCCCGGTATACTTTTATCTGAGTGCAATCAGCGCGGGTTTTGCAATGGTAATATTTGAATCGTACATGAGCGCAAGGGCATTTAATCATGGACTTAAAATAAAGCTGCTTTCCACATGCGGTTTACTCTCTTTGATCTTTATTTTAGTTAATTTTGCATTAAAGATAGTTTATTTAACCGTTTCAGGGAAATTACAATATTTGATGGTTCAATCCTCAACCACGTATCTATTTTATCTCGAAATATTATTGGGGACGGTAGTTCCGGCATTCTTCTTAAGTTCTAAAAAATTCAGAGATAACAGGAAGTATTTATATTTTTCGTCACTGTTTGTTATCGCCGGCTTCCTGTTAAACAGAATGAATGTAAGCGTTACCTCGCTAGCCGCAATGACCACCGCCACATATTTCCCATCTGTTTACGAAATAAGCGTCACACTGATGCTTTGCACGATTGGTATGTGGGCATTTAAATTCATCAGTGCAAACTTCCCTGTATTCGAAGAAGAAAATGAAGAAGAAAAACCTGTACTTGTTCCTGAACCAAATTCTAAACCTTTAACCTTAGGTAAATAAAATGACTGAAATTAAAAACGATAACAACAGAACATACCAGGATTTACAGTGTATCTGGATGAGTTCCCAGGTTGTTGATTACAAACTATGCGATAAGAGTTTTGATTGCGAGAACTGCCAGTTCGACAAAGTAATCAGAAATCTTTCGGTTGAAACAAAGCAGAAGAATTATTATGGAGACACCACCGGAGTATCAATCCTTGACTCGGTAATGCAGAAGGTAAAGTCTCAGGCATACGAACCGAAGTATGTTTATCTGAAGAATCAACTGGTTGTAAAGCATCTCTTTGCAAACACATATTATCTTGGCATAGACCCTTCAATACTATCATTTTTTGACAATATAAATTTGGTAAAGGATGGCGGACACCAGGGATATATACTTAAGAATCAGGCTTTGTTCAGAGTTGAAGGAGAGTGGGGCTATATGACATTTACGAGTCCCATGAACTTTACATTATTAGATAAGCTAAACCTGAATCCGGAAGAAATATTTACAAACAAATGGTATGCAATAATAAGTCTGGACCAGCCGGAGATTACCAATGCAAGAATTTCAAAGGAAGAATGGTATTCGAGACAGGCAAATTCTCTTAAACTGCTGAATGACTATAAAATGGATTTCCCGAAAATAGGAGCCACAATGATGGACGGCGGTTCACCTGTCGCCAATCTTAACAGATATCTTGGAAAGAATGAATACCTAAAACTACTCAGCAAGTTATTCCACGAAGGCTGAGAGCATAATTTTTAGGGTTCCCGAAGTCCTTCCGTTTCCTGGAAGAACTTTGGGAATGAAGGGGAATGACATAATCCAGAAATACTAACCCAACCATCAAAATAGCCCCAAATCCCACTTTCCCAAGAATGATTTACATAAAGTGTAGATTAATTCCACATGGACTGATGAATTTTTATACTCTCCCCCTTGAAAATGACAGATTGATTGTTTAATTTTGAGTTGTGGGGATGAGGGGTTATATATGAAAATAAATATCTATAATAAGCTTAGTGTTAAACTTATTATAACTTTGTCCGTTGTGTTAATTTGCATACTTGCAATATACACATACCTAAACATCAAGTATCTTGATGATTATCTCACCAATATGAAATATCAGACCGCCAATAATATCAGCGATCTGATAAAAAAATCAACACGATATTCGATGCTTCTAAACAGAAGTGAAGATGTATACGAAATTATCAAAAATATTGGTACTGAAGGAGATGTTAAGGGAATAAGGATATATAATAAAACCGGGACAATAATTTTCTCTACTGATAGTACTGAAGTAAATAAAACAGTAAATGTTACAGCCGAGGCATGCGTAGGATGTCATAATAGGGCAACCTCACTGAAGACCTTTAGCAACACACAGAAGATCAGAACTTTCAAGGATGCCTCAAATAAAAGGGTACTCGGACTCATAAATCCTATACAAAATGAAGCCGACTGCTCCACGGCTGACTGCCACGCACATTCTCCCCAAACAGAAATGCTTGGTGTGCTTGATGTTATGATATCTCTTGAACAGCTTGATACTATAATAGCCGACAATACCAGCAGAGCGATGCTAAATTCACTGGTACTGCTGCTTGTTATTTGCGGTGCAAGCGGAATTTTTATTGTTGTACTCGTCAACAGACCAATCCGGAAACTAAACATTGGAATTGAAGAACTTGGAAAAGGAAACCTTAATTACAAGATATCATTAAACTCAAAAGATGAATTCGGAAGGGTAGCAGACCGGTTCAATGAAATGTCAACAAAACTAAACTCGGCATACCAGGAGATTAAGGACTGGTCAGAGAACCTTAACGAGAAAGTAAAGGAGAAATCGGAGGAGTTGAAGAATATTTACGGGCAGGTAATACAGATTGAAAAGCTGGCTTCTCTTGGAAAGATGTCGGCCACAGTTGCACACGAACTGAATAATCCTCTAGAGGGAATTTTAACTTACAGCAAGCTTATAGCAAAGAAATTAAGGAACAACAGTGACGGGGGGGACAACACAAAAATACTTACATATCTTGACCTTATTTCGGATGAATCAGCCCGCTGCGGCAAGATCGTAAAGGATCTGCTTTTATTCTCACACCGGGGTGATGATGAAATGACCGAAGAAGCTTTAGGAACTATTATTGATAAGAGTGTCACTTTAATTCAGCATCACCTGCAGATTAACAAAATAAATTTATTTAAGTCATATCCGGAAAAAGAAATTAAGATAATGTGCAATCCGCAGAAGATACAGCAGGCAATAATGTCGCTCCTTATAAATGCCATTGAAGCAATGCCACAGGGAGGGGATATAAATGTAAGTGTAGGCGAAGAAGAGAACAGCGCTGTAATCAGAATAAAAGATGAAGGGACAGGAATTTCAGATAAAGATTTACCGCTTATATTTGAACCTTTCTATTCTACCAAAGAAGCATCTAAAGGGACGGGGCTTGGGCTTGCAGTTGTTTATGGTATTATAAGCAATCACGGCGGGCATGTTGCAGTTGAGAGTACATCGACAAAGGGAACAATTTTCAAAATCACCTTACCATTAATGATAACCAAACAAGAGTTGAACAATGAGCAATAAAAAAGAAAGAATTCTAGTAGTTGACGATGAAAAGATAGTCAGGGAATCACTATTCCACTGGTTTGAGGAAGAAGGTTACTATGTTGACACAGCCGAGGACGCGGAGATTGCGCTAAGGAAATTTGATAAGGGGAAATATGATTTGCTTTTAGTGGATATGAAGATGCCCGGCATGAGCGGTTTGGAACTGCTTACTAAAATTAAGGAAATTGACAAGGATACAATTGTTATACTTATCACTGCCTTTGCTTCTGTTCCTTCGGCTATAAAAGCTTTGAAGGATGGCGCTTATGATTATGTTACCAAGCCTGTGGATCCCGACGAATTGGAACATCTTGTAAAGAAAGCGCTGGAACAGAAATTTCTTCGTGTGGAAAACGAACAATTGAAGGGAAACCTTGAGGAGATAATTAAGCCTGACAATCTGATAGGCGAGAGTCCCCAGATGAAAAAGATTTATGAACTTATAAATACAGTCGCGGCAACCGATACGACAGTCATGTTAAGGGGTGAAAGCGGAACCGGAAAAGAACTCGTTGCAAAGGCGATACATATAAACAGCAAGAGGAAATACTTCCCTATTATTCCCGTTAACTGCGGTGCTCTTGCAGAATCAATTCTGGAAAGTGAATTGTTCGGACATGAAAAGGGAGCATTTACCGGAGCCCAGTTCAGACGTAAAGGTAAATTTGAGATGGCGGACGGAGGCACAATATTTCTTGATGAGATCGGATCAATTACACCCAAGATGCAGGTTGAACTTCTCAGAGTAATTGAATCCAAACAATTCTCGCGTGTAGGCGGGAACGAGATAATAAGAAGCGACTTCCGTGTAATCATTGCAACAAACGAACCTCTTGAAGATCTTGTAAAGCAGGGGAAGTTCAGGGAGGATTTATATTACCGGTTAAATGTATTTACAATTATTATTCCGCCTATGCGGGAAAGGACGGGAGACATTCCCGTGCTGGCATTCTACTTCCTCAATAAATTTGCGACTGCAATGAACAAGCAGATCAAGGGTATTTCAGAAGAGGCAATGGACTTTCTGTGCAAATATGACTGGCCGGGGAACGTACGAGAGCTTGAGAATGCGATTGAGCGGGCAGTTGTTGTGGGGAAGGGGGACCAAATACTTGTTGATGACCTTCCTTTCCATGTTTCTTCGTCTCAATCCGCAAACGCAGACGGAGACAAGAGCATGTCGGCTATGGAGAAGAAACATATTTTAAGGGTTCTGAACGAGAACAACTGGAACATATCCAAGAGTGCGGTGGAGCTGGAGATAGACCGAGTTACTTTGTATAACAAGATAAGCAAGTATGGTTTACGGAATCCATATAAATGACAGACATCTGCCTGGTTCCTGTTAAATTTTCAAACACTTCTTTTCTTAGAAGAATACTGAATGAATTAAACAGGAAGTTCAGGTCGCAATTGAATGTTCTGAACCTTGAATATGATATAGAGAAAACTTTCTCAAAGGAAAGGGGGCAATATTTTTCATCCCAGATAATTGCGGATATCTCACAATTTACAGGTGGAGGAAATGGAAAGGTTTTACTGATTACTGATGCCGACCTTTATGTCCCCGTGCTCACATTTGTTTTTGGAGAGGCTCAGCTTAACGGGAAGCATTCGATAGTTTCGGTCTGCAGACTGCACGAAGAGTTTTATTCCGGGATATCAGATGATGAGCTATTATTTAAAAGAACAATGAAGGAAGTTCTTCACGAGATGGGGCATAATTTTGGTTTGCTTCATTGTATTGACTGGGATTGTGTAATGCATTCATCGCAGGGGATAGAGGAGGTGGATATTAAAGGGGAGTTTTACTGCAAAAGCTGCGCGGTTCATATCGATGGATTGAAATAAAATTGGCACTTTTCTTTAAGCTTCTGAAAGGTATAAATTATAATATAAAAGAATGTGGAAAGATTACTTTTTAATGAAATAAATTTTAATTTATATCTTATAATAATAAATGTGTTTTCAAGATGAAAAATATTATAAAGCTTTTACTCGTTTTTATTTTGGCGGCTGTTAATTGTTCCTTCGGTCAGGCATCGGAGGTTTATATTCCAAGAAATATGCAAAAGGCATTCGACAACAAAACCAGGTCAATGGACGGGAAACCGGGAGTAAATTACTGGCAGAACAAATCGGATTATATTATCGACCTTGAATTCGATCCTTTAACACGGAAGATAGAAGGAACTGAGAAGGTCATTTATTTCAATAACAGTCCCGACACACTGAAGGAAATGTTCATTCACCTTTTCCCTAATATTTTCAAAAAAGGCGCCGCAAGAGATTTTGCTGTCAGCGTTGCTGATGAGAGCGATGGAGTTACAATTAAGAAAATAAGTTTCGATGGGAGATTGATTGAGTCTGATAAGGATGCGAAGAAGGTTGAGTACAATGGCACAAATATGATACTTAAGCTTGCTTCTCCTATTTTACCCAAAGGGAAAGCGGAATTAATTATTACCTGGAATTACACGTTGAACAAAGGATCGAATATAAGAACCGGGACGTTGGATTCATCATCATTCTTTATTGCGTATTTCTATCCGCATATAGCTGTTTATGATGATATTGACGGATGGAATGATACGCAGTATACCGGGGGAGTGGAGTTCTATAATGATTTTGCCGATTATGATGTTTCAATTACTGTCCCAAAGAATTTTGTAATAAGAGGAACGGGGGTATTACAAAATCCGGAGGAAGTACTGAACGGGAAAATTGTTGAGAGATATAAATCCGCACTGGTGTCCGATAAGATTATCAGTATTATCGATTCAGATGATGTTGCGAAAAAGAATGTCACGGTCCAGAAGGAAAAGAATATCTGGAAATTCAAAGCAGAGAACGTTACTGATTTTGCATTTGGATTAAGCGATCATTATTTGTGGGATGGCTCGGCTCTGGTTGTTGATAAGAGTACAGGCAGGAGGTCTTTTATTGACGCTGCATATAACAAGAAGGCGAAAGATTTTTATCAGGTGGCGCAAACAGCAAGAGAGGTAATTAATTATATGTCGACAGTTCTACCCGGCTGGCCATATCCATTTCCAAAGGAGACGGTTTATAATGGAGAGGGGGGAATGGAATATCCGATGATGGTAAATGACAGTTCCGTCCCGGATTCAAGTATGAAGGGATTAACTGCGCATGAGATTTCCCATTCATATTTTCCGTTCTACATGGGAACAAATGAATCTAAATACGCATGGATGGATGAGGGCTGGGCGGCATATATTGATTTCATGGCGTCTTCGGCATTATACTCAACTGAGATAATTAAACGGAACAGGATAACTACATATAAGAATGCAATTGGGAATGATCTTGATCTTCCGATATTTGCAATATCAAAATATCTAAAAAGCCCGCCTTACCGTTATAACGCATACATTAAAGCTGCATCTTTTTATGACATGTTGAGAGAATATCTTGGACACGACAAATTTGCAAATGCGCTTCATGCATATATGGAGAGATGGAACGGCAGGCACCCGATTCCTTACGACTTTTTTAATTCAATGAGCAATGCTTCGGGGGAAGACCTATCATGGCTTATCAAACCATGGTTCTTTGAATACGGATATTTGGACCTTGCGGTCAAGGCTGTTTCCGTTATAGGAGATAAGTATAAAATTGAGATTGAGAAGAAGGGTAAATATCCCGGCGGGTTTAAGTTAACTGTTACTTATGCGGACGGAACTAACGAAGTTGTAAATGAGAGTGTGGCGGCATGGAAGAATGGCGCTGATTTATTTAAAATTGAAAGACCTTTTTCAAAGAAGATTGTGAAGGTTGAACTGTGGAACTCAATCTGGCTTGACGCGGATAGTAGTAATGATATTTACCTTGTGAGGTAAATATCAGTCTTCTTTCTGGTCGAGCATAATAAAAGCAAGATCGACTGATTTGTGTGTACCGGTAATGACCAGGGTGTCATTGATTTCTATTGTATCTTTTGCGGATGGGTTTGAGATCGTAATTGAACCGCGTACAATAGCTATTATTGTTGCATCTGTTTTGGCGCGTAAGTTTAACTGCGCAAGGGTTTTCCCGATATGATAATTACCTTCATTAACATAGTAGGTGCTTGTAAGACCGGCAGCAAGTATTTCGTCTAAGTGAATAAAAGAAGTTACGT
>Ga0182027_10001667_pt1 | contig 36734 bp, 17 predicted proteins | sample 712E1DmetaG_FD_121300 | JGI IMG/M metagenome (GOLD analysis project Ga0182027, IMG submission 121300) | Permafrost microbial communities from Stordalen Mire, Sweden - 712E1D metaG (Illumina Assembly) | ecosystem: Environmental > Terrestrial > Soil > Wetlands > Permafrost | place: Sweden...
CTTCTACGGCTCTGTCAGCGGCAATGAGTGGAACCAGCCCGGCAACGCCATGCCGTTCTCCATTCGCAACGGCTTTGGCTCCGAAACATCCCTCACCAGTATTTACAATGTCGGTTTCCCAACTACCGCTCCCGGTGGAGGCATCTTCCCGTACGCCTATACGCCGTCCAACCCGAAATTCTACCCGAGCCAGGGCATTGAAGCCATCCCGCCGAGTTTTAAAGATTCGTCGGTCTACCAGTTCAACTTCAGCGTGCAGCAGCAATTGCCTGCCAGGATAAGCATGACGGCAGCTTATGTAGGCAACCTTGGCCGTCACCTGTCATCCTTTGTCGACGCCAACTACGCGCCTTACTCAACTGTCAACTCTTCCGGCGGCACGTTAGTCGGCGGGCTCAGCACCGCAGCGGCAAGCCAAGAGCAACGTCGTCAATACGATGCCGGCATCAACCTTGCGCCTGGCACCCTGGGCGGGATTACCTACCTGATCTCAGACCAGACCTCCAACTATAACGGGCTTCAAGTCTCGGCGACCAAGGCGATGTCACGCGGCTTCTCAGTTAGCGGTTTCTATGTCTGGAGTCGCGCGCTGGAAAGCTCCAACCCTGTGGAAAATGGCGGGATGAACATGCAGGATCCCGGCGTGATTGGCAAGCCCTTCACCGCCTCTAATAACTCCATGGGAGCCATCGGCGGCGGCCTTTCGGAAGAAAAAGGCCCTATGGATCAAAACCATGACAACAATGCGGCCATCTCCGGCATGTGGAACATCGACTACTACCGCGGATCGAACAAGATCGTGAAGGAAGTGGTCAACGGCTGGGGGATCTCACCGGTCGTCTATTTGATCAGCGGCGGGCCGTTTTCGATGAGCACGGGATCCAACAAGAACTTTGACACCGCGGGCCAGAGCCGCCCCAACGCAGTTCCTGGCGTTAGCCCCAAGCTCGATCCGCACCGCTGCCGTGTATGCGCTAGCAATAGCGTATTGACGGCATGGTTCAACACCGCAGCGTACACGGCAAACGGGCCCGGCCTGCCAGGGGGCATCGGCCCTGGCGGCGCAGACGGCAACGTGGGCCGCGACACCCTGATCGGACCGGGCCTCAAGGATATGGATGCGGTTCTGTCCCGCAACATTACCTTCGAGCGGGGAGTGGTGTTCCAGTTCCGCGCCGACTTCACCAACGTCTTGAATTGGGTGAATCTCAGCGGCCCGAACAGTTCTCTCAGTGCGGGCGGCAATGAAGGCACCATCACTTCAGCCACGGCCACCCAACGCGTTATTCAGTTGGGCGGTCGGCTGACCTTCTAACCAATCCCTTCACAGCGACGGCGGGCAGGCAACTGCCCGTCGTCCCCGCCTTAACCTGCGCCACAGAAGTATCCATGTGTTGGAAATCCTGCACCGATCTAGAAAGAAGCGAGGAACTGAAGACCGCATGAAACAACTGTCAAGAAGAGAGTTTTGTTCCATTACCGCAGCGCTGGGGGCAACCGCACTCAGCGCACCGCATCGCCTGATGGCGCAGCCGGCCGCTCTTCAGGTTTCGCTGGCCATCGACCCTTCGGCGAGCCTCGCCAAGGTCCCCATGGACTTCATGGGGTTGAGCTACGAGAGCGGGCAGCTTGCCTACCCGGATTTCTTTTCGGCACAGAACACGGCCCTGATCGAGATCTTCCGCAGGCTGAGCCCTGCCGGTGTACTGCGCCTCGGCGGCAATCTGAGCGAGTTCACCGTCTGGTCTGAGACAGAACCGGCAACCCCGCCGGAGACGGGTGGATTGGTAGGACCCGATCCGGGCCATCGCGAGCCGCGCACGTTCACCATTACGCCGCTCTCGATACGGAACCTGCAGGGCTTTCTGAACGCAACCGGCTGGCGATGCATCTATGGCCTGAACCTTGGCGGAGGCACGCTGGAGCAGGCGCTCGCAGAGGGCAGCTTCGTTGCCAAGACGCTTGGAAGCCAACTGATCTGCGTGCAGTTCGGCAATGAGCCAGATCTCTTCAGGCATCGGGACCAGGGGAACAAGCCCTGGACCTACGACGAGTTCCTGGCCCGGTGGAAGATGTTCAGGGCTGCGTTTTATGAGAAGCTGCCTAAGATTGCGTTGGCCGGACCGGACACGGCCTTCAACCAGAAGTGGGTGAAGCAGTTTACGCTGGACGTTCCGAAAGAGATTGTGCTGGCGACGAGCCACTACTACCCCGAGGGTCCGCCTTCCGATCCACGCATGACTATCGACCTGCTTTTGCATCCAGGCGATCGGTTCGAGAGCTCCTGCCGGGAGGCGCTGGACTCGGCCAAGGTCGCCGGCTTGCCGTTTCGCATGGCGGAGGGAAATTCTTGCTTTAACGCAGGAAAACCGGGGGTCAGCGATACCTTTGCATCCGCGCTGTGGGCGGGAGACTTCTGTCTGCAAATGGCATCCTTGGGCTGCGTGGGCGTCAACCTGCATGGGGGAGCAAACGGTTTTTACTCGCCGATCGTAGGTTCAATCGCAAGCGGCTTTGAGGTGCGGCCGGAGTATTACGGACTGATGCTGGCGCAACAGTTTGCGGGGCGCAGCTTGCATCGGACTATGCTTGAGGCACAGGGCGCGAACCTTACTGCTTATGCGGCGGGCGGGGATGGCGCGGAGAAGCTGGTGGCCATCATCAACAAAGACGCACGCAATATAGAGGTGACTCTCGCTGAAGATTCCGGAGGTTTCAAGTCGGCTGTGGTCGAGCGCCTTGAGGGTCCGGCAGTCGACAGCAAGACTGGAGTCACGTTTAAGGGAGCCACAGCAGGGGGTGATGGGCAATTTCATCCGCGGGCTGGTGAGCAGCTAAGGGCCAGGAACGGCAAGCTAAGTGTGCGCGTTCCGGCTTATTCCGCGGTGCTGATCCGGCTGGGCTGAGGCGCGGGCAGGGCTGGCGGATTTTTCAACCTGCGTTATGGAGATTTTTGCACTGGCGCTGACAAGCAGGCGCAGTGGGACACCAGTTTTGCACGGAGGCAGGCCAAGTTGGATGCACAATTGACCTGATTGACGCGACAATCGATCGCTATTCGGGAGAGTCGCGGCCAGATTAGTGGAGTCCCGGATAGGTTCTGTAGGCGAGGAGTTCGGCGTTAAATGAAGTACCACTGAGGCGAGAGGTCTTGAGCAGTACTTCGAAGTACGGGAAGCGATCCGCATGAAGGGTATTTCGGAACTTTTCCAGCTTCTCTTCCGATGTCAGGAACTCGGCCGCTGCGCTTGTCGCGTCCGAATCTGTTCCGGCTAGGATGATTGCGTTGCCGGTTCCACTAGGGTTTGGCAGGTAGGAGATAACGCTATAGCCGACAAAAGTATTTTGTTCGTTTAACGCAAAATAGTTGGCTTGTTCCCCGGACTTCGGGTTAACGTTTCTGACGAAAGGCCGCTCAAGCTGATCGTCGTAGTCAGTAACAAAGTTTACTTTGTCGTCGAAAAGATGATCCCACGGGTTCGACTTCTTACCGCCGATAAGAACGACATTATCCCGCTTGATTTCGTCTGCCGTGTAGTAGCGTGTAAGGGTAAGGTAACGCGAGTACGGCGCAGGAATCTCCGCGAGAACCTGCTGGGCAGCGCGAACACCGCCGAAGGTGATCAGATTATGATGATAAATCTGGTACAAATCCGCTTTTCGGTCGACGCTGAGCTCCGAAGACTGAATCTGCCGCATATATTCGCGGCTTAAATAATCCCCAAGTGAAACGGGACGGTGGGTGATGTCTTCAACCACACTGGCGGAGTCATCTGGAAGAACGATGTCAGTCTGTTGATTGTTGCGGAGAAAATCTCCCCAAAAAGCCGCAACGGCCGGCTTACCATCCCAAGTATTAACCGCCTTTCGCATGGTTTGGTCTTGCTGAAACAGAACCAGGCAGCAGATGGCGAGCAATAAGCACAAAATTCCCCAGAGCGTGTGTATGCGGATGATTGTCCGATGGGCGGTTTGCTGCGCTAACTCGGCGGGAAGATTTGGCGACATGAGGTAATGTGGCTGGAGTGCTTGCAATGCAGATTGCGGCTGTTCCTCGCTTTCTGCGATCCGCCGGTGAAAGACGGGCTTATAGCCGCCGCGGGGAATATCGAGGATGAGCGGCTCGTGCGTGCCCTCCGAAGCAAAATACAACTCAATGCGCTTTCTCAGTTCGGTTGCATTGACACGTACAATATTGTCCTGGCTTGTGTCATAGGACTCGGATCTCCCAAAAACCTTGGCGCCTATCTCCTGTTCGTGGATCTCTGGGCAACCTTCTTTGAGCGATTGTTTTCCAACGTATAGCAGAAAATCACGCAGGCGGGCGGTCCGGCTGAAATGCTCACTGGCAGCCACCCGTTCGATCAAAACGCGCTTCTCTTCGAGGCTCGGCTGATCCACCAATACATCTGGCGTCGAATTGTTCGATATGGAAGCCATAATAGGGATGTATGCATACCCAACGAACGCCTCCAAGTCTAGCGCGGACACTTCTTCGAGGCAAGGCAGGACTTCAGGCTTCTAAAAAATAAGCTCCCGTAACGTTTTTGCGGTTTAGCCTCCTCGCTAGCCAAAAGTGATAACATATACGTATATAAGGACTTACTAGATATCTTACAGTTAATTTTAGCGGTTGCCTTCCGGTAAATTAACTTGCCCACTTGCGACCGAATCCCGACAATCCGCTCTTAGTTCGCTTCACGGACTATCCAGCGAAGCGAAAGTGATGAACGCGCCGGTCTTCCGAAAATGCATGGCTTTGAACGGCCGGAAACGACGTTAGACTCCGTGCACCATGAGCGAAAGAGGCATTTGACGATCTATCGTTCGCCGAGGTTGTACTGTTCGACGCTAAAAGCAATAGGCGAGTTTGTGCATTTTTGAATCGGAGGCTTCCCAAGGAAGCAGATTTCAAATGGCACACGAGCAAAGTGCAAAGTGACTGTTGGATACGTTTTCACGAACACGGATTTCCGCGCGAGCGATCGCGCGCACCCGGAACCCTTAGGAGGCATTATGCGATTCAGCAAGACAATTGGCTTAGTGTCAATCGGACAAAAGGCAGCAGCAAAATACTGCCTCTTTCCGATGGCATTCGTGGTGGCAGCCTTCTTGGCGTCGTCACCGATCCAGGCTCAGCAATACCTCGGCACATTGAGCGGCAGCGTCTCCGATCCGACGGGAGCGAAGATCGTTGGCGCCAAAGTGACTGCGACGGACATCACGACAAAATTTGAGACTAAGGCTGTCACGAATGGATCGGGTGCATACACGATCCCTTTCCTCACTCCCGACACATATGCCGTAACCGTTGCCTCTGCGGGTTTCCGCACTGAGAAGCGCACGGATATTGTTCTGACGGCAGGGGAGAATGTGGCTGCGGATTTTACTCTGAAGCCGGGAGCTGAGACCCAGTCGATCCTCGTTACCGCGGACACCCAACTGCTGGATACCACTTCAGCCAACCTGGCAACGACCTTCTTAACCGAGGAAGTCACCGATACGCCGAACGTCGGACGCAACCCGTTTGTGCTCGAGACGCTGGCGGCCGGCGTGTTCTCAGCCGGATCAGGCGGCTACATGCAGAGCAAGGCAAGTTCGTATACCAACCCGTTCAGCGGCGTGGCCGTGCAAATTGACTCCAACGGAAGCAGCGGTCATAACCGGCTGACGCTGGACGGTATCCCGGACGATCCCTCAGAGCGTTTCTCCGGCGCCAGCTACACCGGCTTTGTGCCCTCGCCAGAGGCCGTGCAAGAGGTAAAGTCTCAGACGGCGCTTTACGACGCTCAGTATGGACATGGAGACGGCGTGGTGACCAACACCGTGCTGAGAACCGGATCGAACAAGTTTCACGGAGCGGCGTACGATGTCTTCCGCAATACATACATGAACGCGAATACCTATGAGCGCGTTCCCAACCAGAATGTTCTTACTACCGGAAACACATTCACTCACCGTTCGAACGATCAGTGGGAACAGCCGGGTGGTGTATTCGACGGTCCGGTGTTCATCCCGCATGTCTACAACGGGCGCGATAAGACGTTCTTCATGGTGGCGTACGAATACCTGCAACTGCACGCGACGCTTCCGTATTCCTCATTGGTTCCAACCACCACCGGCGGGCTGACGGGCAAAGGCATGGTGGGCGGCGACTTCTCCAGCCTCTGCTCCACTTTCAACTCCAGCGGCGTTTGTACTTCCGGCGTACAGATTTACGATCCCACCTCAGTCGCGAGTGGAACCGCTAACCGGACCCCATTCCCGTACAACGAGATTCCTGCGGCGAGGATCAATGCCGCGGGCGCGGCCCTTATGAGCTACTTCCCCGCGCCGAACAGCACCCTCAGCCCGACAGTCAACTACATCTCGTCCAACACCTCAAATCCAAACAAGTACTATTCCTTCGTAACGCGCGTCGATCACCAGTTTTCCGAAAAGCAACATCTCGACGCCACGTTCTTCAAGGCAGTCCTGCATCAGTTCCAGCCCAACGAAGGATTTCCGAATCTTGTTGGCCCAACAGGTTACGGGTACACCGTCTACCGCAACAACGAGGGCGGCAGTATAGACGATAGCTATGTGTTTTCACCCACATTGGTGGTGAATGCGCGTTTCGGCGTCATCTATCACCCCTTCGGCCTGGTTTATCCGGGGAATACATTCAACCTTTCCTCGATCGGAATCACTGCAACCGGTCTGCCTTATCAGTCTTTCCCCGGCACATCGGGCACCGATAGCTATGCCGGCCTGGCAGCGGGCAATACCGGGCAGATCAGCGAAGATACCCTCGGTTCCACCTCTCTGATGGTTGCAAAGACCATTCAAAAGCACTCTCTGCGAGTGGGTTTTGAAGGCAACCTGAGCCGGTATAACGTGCAAAATCCGCAAAGCGGTGTTGGCGTTTTCGCCTTCAATCGTCAATTCACGCAGCAGAACTCAAGCGGCGCATCGGGCTCCAGTTGTCCGGCTCCGAGTTGTGTGGTTGGCAGCGATCCAAATTCCGGAAATGCCATGGCGTCTCTGCTTCTGGGTTATGCATCCAGCGGAACGTATGGCAATACGATCGCATTTGCACTGGAGCAGAAGTACATGGCGTTCTATGGGCAGGACGATTGGCGCGTAACCAATAAGCTAACTGTCAACGCCGGCCTTCGCTGGGACTATGAGTCGCCTTTCACGGACCGTTACAATCGTCTGAACGGAAGCTTCTGCCTTACCTGTGTGAACCCGCTTCAAAGTTCGGTGACGGGTCTTACGCTGAATGGCGGCGTAACCTTCGTAAACACTACCGCTTCGCCGGGCCGCTTCGAAGCTCCGCAGAAGTTCACCCACTTCCAGCCGCGGGTTGGCGCCGCATATCAAGTGACGCCGAAGATTGTGGCTAGAGGTGGTTTTGGACTGGTTTACTTCAACACGCAGGATTCTCCGGCGAGCCAGGCAGCGGGTTTCAGCAACTCGACTTCCTATGTGGCCACCACCAACAGCGTGTATCCATTTACCAGTATCGCCAGCCCATGGCCCAGTGGAGTTCAACTGCCGACGGGAAGCTCGCTCGGACTTTCAACACAACTTGGACAGTCTGTCACCTATCCCGACCCAACCGCGGTGCAACCGAAGATGTGGCAGTGGTCGACCAGTCTTCAGGTGCAATTGCCCGGCCAAACCGCATTGCAACTTAGCTACGCCGGAAACAAGGTATTGCAGCTTCCCATCAACAAGAACGTCAACGGCCTGCCGTCGTCGTATATGGGCACCAGCGCCGCTCCTCTCTCTTCGACGCAGATCGCCGCTCTCAACGCGAGCGTAACCAATCCGATGGCGGGTCAGTTGTCCGGGTCCTCCCTGAACGGATCGACGCTTCAGCGGTATCTGCTCTATGTTCCCTACCCTGAATTCACAAGTGTTACCGATCAATACATCCCCGCCGGGAGTGCTCTGTACAACGCGCTCCAACTGACGGTGAACAAGCAGTTGTCGCACAATTTTGAAGTTCAGGGAAATTTTACCTGGTCCAAGATCATGGATCAGAATGTGTACCTGAATCCTCAGGCCACAACCCCATTCCGCTATCAGGACTCGCAGCCAAATCTGCTTTCGAATGTCTGGGGGACCTATCACTTCTCGAAACTCGAAGGCAAGCCGCTCATTGAGCGGGAGACTCTGGGCGGATGGAAACTGCAAGGCGTGCTGCGAGCCAACAACGCCCCTTTGATCTCCAATCCGGGGTCCACGGGCGGATCTCAGTACGGGACTTCGCAGACCTACACGCAATTGGCGAGTCCGAAGGCGGCATACCGCTCCTATAGCCGGTATTTCAATACCTGCTATGAGAACTCTTCGGGGGCTCTGGTGTATACAACGGTGAGCGGTTCAGGCGCAATTGTTCCCGGTTGCGACAGCACCAATGGCAATATCCCGGCGTTCAAGGCGAACCCTTCGTTCACGCTGAACAACATTGGGCCGTACATGAATGTGCGCCAGTTGGTTCACCCGTTGATGGACGTTTCGCTTTTCAAAACGTTCAAAATCCATGAGTCCACCAACTTTGAAATCCGCGGGGAGTTCTTCAACGCCTTGAACACCCCGAACTTTGGCGGCCCCGGCACAACGCCAGGCTCCTCCAGCTACGGTTACGTAACCATGACGCAGGTAAACGATCCTCGCCTTACCCAACTGACAGCGCGTATCAACTTCTGATTCGCGCCGCAACCCGTGGACTTTCGAACGGCCACAAGCCCTTCGGAAGTCCACTCTTTTGAGGGAAAGCAGATTTTATCCGCTCGGGAAAGGGGGGTGATTGACGGTGGAAAGAGTAGCGGGAGTACTCGAAGTATGGCCGGCGGATGACAACCGTACGATCATCATCATGCATCCCGAGTTGAAGCCAGATGCGAATGGGGCAGTCCATATCGCCTTGTCGCCACGGCAGGCTCGTCATCTGTCCAGTCTGCTCATCATGTATGCCGAAGAGAAAGAGGCTGAAAAAGTCCGCAGAGGCCCGAATGGGTTCAAGTGCGTCCGCTAATCATGCCAGGGAGCAATGTATATGATTCCATGACGTGCGAGCTAACGCCGGCAGGCTCGAATCACCACAAACAGAAGCGGCTGCAACGCCGCAATGGACATGAGGATTAAAGTGAGACCCGCGATAATGTTGGGATGGAAGAAGCGTGTTCTTCAAATGGCGCTGGCAAGCTTGTGCGCCGCCGCTTCGTACGGACAGGCTCACATGAAGCAACCGGATGCATTGAGCGCCGGCTTTAAACAGCCTCCCGCTGCCGCGAAATTGCGCTGCTATTGGTGGTGGCTCAACGGCAACACAACGGCTGAGGCCATCACGCGCGATCTGGAAGCGATGAAGGCGCATGGATTCGCGGGAGCAATTCTGGTCGATGCCGATGGCTCAGGTCAAAAGGGCGGCACGGAAGTGCCGGCTGGTCCTGCTATTGGCAGCCCTCTTTGGCTCACGCTCTATGTGCATGCACTTGAAGTGGCGCAGAAGCTCGGACTCGAGATTAGCCTGAATGTAACCAGCAGGTGGGATGTAGGGATTATCGGCGGACCTACCGTAACGCCGGAAGATGCCATGAAGCTGCTCACCTTTTCGCAAAGCGTGGTAGAAGGCGGTGGCAGCAGGACTGTGCAACTTGCTCCTCCACCGGTGGCGAACGGCTTCTATCGTTCGATTGCGACCCTTGCGTACCCGCTACGGCACGGAGCCTCGCTCCCAGGAACGCCGGGAAGCAGCCGCGAGGCTATCCTGGATTTGCCTTTCAAAACCGCGTCAGAAGAAACTGGATTTTCCATGCAACCGCTTAGTCAGGAGTTGCGCACTGCGCCCTCTGTTTCAGACGAACAGGATGCGGACGTAACACAGGTTATCGATGTAAGCTCCCACATGAGCGCGGCCGGCACCTTGGTGTGGAAATTTTCATCCGGCACATGGGAGGTGCTGCGGATTGGCTATACCGACTCTCCTAATGGCCTGTCCGACTACTCGGGAGCCAAGCTTGGGCTAGAGATGGATGCGATGAGTTCACGCGCCTTCGATAACTACTGGGGGCAGGCAATCGTTCCGCTGCTCGATGCTGCCAAACCTTACATCGGCACTAGCCTCCGCTATCTGGTGACAGATAGTTGGGAGGCCGGCGGGACAAACTGGACAGCCGGATTCCGTGAGGAGTTCCTGCGCAGAAGAGGGTACGATCCGATTCCGTTTTTGCCCATCGTTGCCGGTCGCATTTTGACCAGCCGCGATACCAGCGACCGTTTCCTTTTCGATCTGCGGCGCACTGTTGCCGACTTGATCGCCACGAACTACTATGATCGTTTTGCCGAGCATGCGAAGAAGCGCGGACTGGGGATACATCCAGAATCAGGAGGCCCGCATGGCGCGCCGATCGACGCGCTTGAGAATTTCCGTGGTTCATCTTACCCGCAGACCGAGTTCTGGGCCGAATCCGGGTGGCACCGGGTAACGGATGGAGAGCGCTTTTTCGTCAAGGAAGCTTCCAGCGCCGCTCACATCTATGGCAAGCCCCTGGTAGCGGCCGAAGGCCTGACCAGCATGAACCTGGCCTCATGGTCGGAGTCTCCGGGCGACAATCTGCAGCCCACCTTCGATTATGCCCTCACCGAGGGATTGAATCGTCTCATCTGGCACGAGTTCACCTCATCGCCCACAGAGTACGGAATGCCCGGCCAGGAATATTTCGCCGGCACGCATTTGAATCCGAATGTCACCTGGTGGCGCCAGGCGCCGCCTCTCCTGCTGGCTTTTAATCGCGCGCAGTTTCTTATGCAACAGGGCAGTTCCGTCTCCGATCTTCTGTATTTCTACGGGGATCAAGTGCCAGGCTTCGTGCGTAACAAGATGGACGATCCAGCCCACGTGCTGCCCGGTTTCGACTACGACGTAACCAATGAAGACGCACTGCTGCATCGCATGCAATTCACCGGCTCAGACCTTCACACGCCTGAGGGCCTCCACTACCGTGCGTTGGCGCTGCCCGATTCGCGTTCTCTCTCTTATCCTGCACTTATGTGGGTCAGCCGGTTCGTGCATCAAGGCGGCGTTGTCATCGGCCTCAAGCCGGTTGGGCCGCTCGGCCTCATCCCTTCTCAAACAGAGGCGGAATACGCGCGAATTATCAACGCGATGTGGGGCAACTGTGAAAAGGGCGGCGCAACCGAGGTTCGCTATGGACAGGGGCATATTTACTGCACGGCGAACGCGAGAAGCGCTCTTACCGCAATGGGCTTAATCCCCGACTTCTCCTATAGGTTGAAGAGTGACTACGCAAGCGGTGAAGATGGAGAGGTCCTCGACTATGTCCACCGGCGGACCGCCAACGCGGATATTTACTTTGTCCGGAATGCACAAGCAAAAGCCGTGGAGGTAACCGCATCGTTCAGGGTGCATGGCCGCGCCCCCGAACTGTGGACAACAGACACGGGCGCCACTGTTCCGGCGCTTGTATACAAGGAAACGAAGGGTGGCCGGACGGAGATTCCACTCACGTTCCCTGCCGCCGGATCGGTCTTTTTTGTCTTTGAGCATCGCCAGGCTGCGCATCTGGTTAGCCTGCGGCGGGACGGAAGCGAAGTCTTTCCCTCTGTGCGGCAGGGTGTCGGAGTTTTCCCTAGTGACGCCTCTGCCTTTGTTACCTCTGAGCCGGGAACCTACCTCGCCACGAACTCCGATGGGCGCAGCCGTACCTTCGTGGTCCGGCCGGAAGACCCGGCAGCGCAGCTTCTGGGGCAATGGACGCTTTCGTTTCCAGCCAAATGGGGTGCGCCGCCTTCAATACCTGTGACACGGTTCGAATCCTGGACCCAGTCGCAGGATGCCGGGGTTCGATACTTCTCCGGCACGGCCACATACCGCACGATTCTTCATATTCCAGGCGCACTGCTTGGGCCTCAACGGCAGCTATGGCTGAACCTGGGGCAAGTGCGTGAGATTGCTTCCGTCGCCGTCAATGGCATTCCAGTGCAGACAATGTGGAGGGCGCCATTTGTCGCACGCATCGATCCTGTGCTCCATTCGGGAGACAATACGCTGGAAATTCAAGTCACCAATCTTTGGCCCAACCGGATCATCGGAGACTTGCAGCCATCGGCATCTGTCCACTACACCCATACAAATGTTCGTGCTTACACAAAAGATTCTCCGCTGCTGCCGTCTGGCCTCCTTGAGCCAGTCACCGTACAAATCGGCAGCATGCAGCGATTCAAGTAAGGCACGGCATTTGCTCACTGGCCGTATAATCCGCACGCAACGCAAGACAAGGGAGAGAAGCACCGAGAAGGCTCTCACAATATCAATCTCTGTGCTATCCCGTTTATTCAGTCGTGCATCAAGGAAGAGAAAAGCATATGGACAGCGAACAGCCGCTACGGGTAGGACTCTGCGGTATCGGTCTCGATGCCTACTGGAGCCAGTTTGCGGGCCTCAAGTCCCAGCTGGAAGGTTATGTGGAGCAGGTAGCGGCGCGGCTCGCGCGGCCGGGCGTCGAGTTGGTCAATTTCGGTTTGGTCGATACGCCCGCACGCTCCCGCGAGGCCGGCCATCTGTGCCGTCGCGAGGATATCGACATATTGTTTCTGTACGTCACCACCTATGCCCTATCGAACACCGTGCTGCCACTTGTCCAGCGAGCCGGTGTGCCTGTGATCGTACTAAACTTGCAGCCCGAAGCGGCCATCGATTACCAAGCCTTTAACCAACTCCAGGATCGGACCGCCATGACCGGCCACTGGCTTGCCTACTGTTCGGCCTGTCCGGTTCCCGAGATTGCCAATGTGCTGATGCGAGCCCGGATTCTCTTTCATCAGGTGACCGGTGTGCTCAACGAGGCTGAAACCTGGCTGGAGATCGAAGAATGGCTGGCGGCGGCGCGGGTCCGCTCCGCGCTGGCCTCGGCGCGGTTGGGGCTGCTGGGTCACTATTACAGCGGCATGCTCGACATCATGACCGACGTGACGATGGTTTCAATCGTCTTCGGCACGCACATGGAGATTCTTGAGGTGGACGAGTTGAGTGGGCTGGGCGGTGAAATCGAGGAAGCCGATGTTGCGCGGCGCGTCGAGGAGTTTCATGACCTGTTCGATATACAGCCGGATTGCCCGCCGGAGGAGTTGCGCCGCGCTGCGCGCACCTCGGTTGCTCTCGATGCGTTCGCTGCGCGGCATCGCCTGGACGCCATGGCTTACTACTACAAAGGTACGGGCAATGCGGCCAATGAGGACACAATGAGCTCCATCATCCTCGGTACTTCATTGCTGACCGCGCGCCACATTCCCGTGGCAGGCGAGTATGAGGTGAAGAATGCACTGGCCATGAAGATTATGGACAGCCTGGGCGCGGGCGGCTCTTTCACTGAGTATTATGCGATGGACTTAGACGACGATCTGGTGTTGATGGGTCACGATGGCCCAGGGCACATCGTCATCAGCCAGGGAAAAACCAAGGTGCGGCCGCTAACGGTTTATCACGGCAAAGTGGGACACGGCCTGTCAGTTGAGATGAGCGTGAAACACGGTCCGGTAACGCTACTCTCCGTCGTGGAAGACGCGGATGCGCATTTTAAGCTGCTCGTGGCCGAGGGCGAGTCCGTGGCAGGCCCGATTTTGGAGATCGGCAACACCAATAGCCGCTACCGCTTCCCCCTCGGCGCGCGTGGATTCGTGAACGCCTGGAACGCGCAGGGGCCGGCTCATCACTGCGCTGTAGGCTTAGGCCACGTGGCCGCAACGCTTAGCAAGATCGCGGCTTTGATGGGAATCGGCTTCCACCAGATATGCTGAGCACAGACGGGCGCGTGGATTACTTATACTGCGTCAAATTCCATCCGGGAGGAAAGTGGCCTTGTTTCCAGCATGAAGGCGTCTCGAAAACAGTGATTTTTTAACTTAGCAGAGTGGAGCAAGAAGTGCGAGATTTCAGGTAAGGGGATTCAGCGCCAGCCTGCGCTAACTAACGCGCTCTTCTTATCGGCTCTGCCGCATAATCATTCGGCCAGATTCATCGCTGTAGTCGCAATTGTGCCGGTCAAAGCACCCAAGAACCACAGGGTTCAATAGGGTTCGGCACATACGCCGCAAGCCATTCAATCAAAAGCTCTTAATCCCACTCAATTTCAACAGGTATCCATAAACGGCTTGACCTGTTTTGAGAGCAGAGGGTCATGGGTTCGAATCCCTCCGCCCCGACCAGCATTCATCGTTATTAGTACAAGTTATATTGCAGACTCCCGGCACACGTTCTGGGTTCTTCTCTGCCGCCTCATCGATTGCGTGGCGCCTAAAATTTGAACCCGCATTGCTCCCTACATCATTTACTTGGCAATCTATTCGTTAAATAGGCTACTCCGCTGCAAGCTACCGGTGCGAAGGTGGCGGCGCGGTTGAGGGCTCGTTGAAGAGCTCGATGTGTTGGTGGTCGTTGATTTTGATGAAGGCGATGCGAACCTCGTCGCTGTCCTTCTTCTTGAGATCGTAGGACTCGTCGAAGCCCAGTAAGTCGTGCCAGAAAGCGATGGCCTTGGGTAGGCCGGAGACGAAGTATCCAACGTGCGAGATGCCGGTGATCCTGGGGCGAATTGGCGCCGCGTCCGGCGCCATTCGGTCGAGTTCGGAAGCCGCCAGCAAGAAACCTCCAACTCCATACACGTAACTCGCGGAAAGTTTGAACTTGCCGGGCTGTCCATCGATAGGTTGGATGGACCCCAGGCGCCCATCCGCATAGATGTGCGCCAGCATTCCGGCCCAGGCCCGCTTTACCACGGGTTCATACTTCGCTCTGTCCAGCACGCCGTGGTTGATGCCCCATGCCAACGAGTAGGTGAAGAACGCGGAGCCTGAGACTTCGGGCAGATCGTATGCGCTGGGATCGAGCAGTCCGCTGCGCCAAAGCCCGTCCTTGCCCTGAATTGAAGCGATCCGTTCTGCCATCTCCTTGTACTGCGCGATGTATTTTCCGCGGCTGGGGTAGTCGTTTGGCATCACCTCGAGCACCTTCGCAAAGGCTCCCATCACCCATCCATTTCCGCGTGACCAGAAAATCTTCTGGCCATTATCCTGCTTAAGGGTAAAGTAACGGCTATCGCGAAAGTACAAATGCTCCGCCGGGTCATACAGACTCGCAGAGGTCTGCCACCACTCGCGGTCCATATAGTCCAGATATCGCCGGTCTCCGGTCGCGGCAGACATTCTGGACAGCACCGGAGGGGCCATGAACAGGGCATCGCACCACCACCAGAGCAACTTGGATGGATCGTCGGGCCGCGCGACCAACTGATCCATGATTGTTTTTATGTCCGCTATCCTTATGGGATCACGCGTCTCCAGGTACATATCCAGATAAGACTGCCCCAACGCCATATCGTCCGCATGAGGAAATCTCTCATTGAGCAGCTTCCAATCGAAGTGCTGCGCCATTCTCACCATCGCATCGCGATAGCGCTCATCTCCTGTCGTTTTCGATGCCGCCAACATGCCGTCGTACAAAGCTGCGTATGTCCACTGCTGATTGAATGTTCGCTCTGCGCGAGCAAGCTGCCAGTCGGCCACTTTGCGCGCAGCCTTGCTGAGGTCGGCATGTGTGATTGCTGGGGAAATATCCGTGGCCAGCGGACCCGGATCGTCCGGCGCGTCTCCCGATGCTGCCCGGTCGACCGACGGCGGTGTCGCGGCCATCACCGCTTCAGGCGTCTTCGGCTGGTTGATCTGAGCACTCGCCGCCCATCCTGCCAGTGCGGCAATGATGACCAGAATCCATGCAATCCGTCCCGCGCCGCTGCTTATTATTTCAGATGTTGTCATCTCGTACCCCTACATTGCTCTCTATAACCCAACAATCGTATCGACCACTGTGCACCAGGAAACGCAATAATACACCAGGGTTAAGCCGCCCGCTATCGGAAGGGGCTGGAATTCGACGACTAAGAATTAAAGCCAAGGCTTTTATCTACGATTTGCCAGAGCCATTGAAAATCTAGGTGCGTTGACTCGCGCTTTGTCACGTTTGGCACAAGTATTCGTGACGATGGAATTGACCATTTCGCGGCCAGCTACGCTTTAGCAATAAGTGCAATCATCCCATGGCCAAGACCCGGTAGGGATACAGAACTGGCCGTTCGATGGCACTTCACCGGGCAATGGGAAGACACTTCAAATGGGCCAAACGGTGAGTCACTTGTCAGTGCTTATCGGAGAGGCTTACTTTTGTTTAGTTTCGGTGCAGGGATTCTGTGCTTCGCATGAAAATAATTCGATAAATTTTCAAACGTGGACCCGGGAAGAGGAATATGCATCCTGCAAACGCACTCGATCGAAGAAGATTTTTGAAAGTAGCAGCAGCAAACGGATGTGCGACCGCTGCCGGCTTGGCCTGGGGCCTGCCACGCCACTCGCATCACTCGGACGCTTTCCAGCTTGTCGCTGAGATCGATCACAACCGGATTCTGGCGGCTGGCGCTCGCTACATTGCTCAAACACCGCTGACGATTACGGCCTTCCCAACAAAGCGCAGCGTAGGCGGGCCGCACGATTTCTACTCCCAGGCGGACTACTTCTGGCCGAACCCGAAGGACCCGACTGGGCCGTACATCAACCGCGACGGGCAAAGCAATCCGGAAAACTTCGATGAGCATCGCAAGGTGATGGTTGCACTCTCAGTTCAGGTGCCCGCGCTGACCGCTGCCTGGATGCTCACCGGGGACAGCCGCTATGGCCAGCGGGCCTGCGATCATCTTCGCGCCTGGTTTGTCACTCCCGAAACGCGGATGAACCCCAACCTGATGTACGCTCAAGCGGTTCAGGGGGTATCAACAGGCCGCTCCTACGGCATTATTGATACATTGCATCTGGTCGAAGTGGCCAGGGCGGCCGGCTTACTGGCGCCGAAGATGCTCAGCGCCCAAGACAGTACCGCAGTGAGCGCATGGTTTGCTAGCTATCTCGATTGGCTGTGCAATAGCGATCGTGGAAAGGCCGAGCGCGACACAAAGAACAACCACGCCATCTGCTGGGCGTTGCAGGCCGCTGAGTTTGCGCATCGGGTTGGCAACGATACGATACGCAACGAAGTCTATCGCCGCTATCGCGAGATTCTCCTGCCGGATCAGATGGCAGTTGACGGTTCGTTCCCAAAAGAGTTGACGCGGACCAAGCCGTACAGTTATTCCATCTTCAACTTCGATGTGATGGCCGGTCTATGCCAGTCGCTCAAAGGGCTAGTTCCCGATCCGCCTTCCTTTCAGCTTGCGGATGGACGCAGCCTGTGCAAGGCGGCGGAGTTCGTCTATCCCTATATGAAAGACAAGAGCGCGTGGAAATGGGCGAAGGATGTCGAGCATTTCGACGCATTGCCTGTACGCTCGCCCGGTCTGCTGTTCGCGGGAGTCGCCTGTCATGAGCGGAAGTACATTGATCTTTGGAAGACGCTGAATCCGGATCCGGCGGACAAAGAGATTATTCGCAATTATCCCCTCCGGCAGCCGCTTCTATGGGTGTGACAGCACGAAAGAGGGATCCGCGGGAATGCTCGCACCCGCCATGCTCACTGGATATTCACAGCCAGTATTGAGGGTGCTCCCGTCTTACCGTCGATGACGCGGACTTTTAAAACAACCTCTATGTTCCGGTTTGAAAAGTCTTTTCCCAGTTGATCTTTAAGCAACTGCATGTATCGGGGGCTGGTTGCAAATTGAGCAGCCGCTTCCGTTCCATTGCGACCCAGACCTGCCAGCACGACAACCCAGCTATCGGTTGTTGCATCGCGATACCTTGCCACCAAGGCATAATCGTCAGCGCTGGAGTAGGGGAGCGACCTGTCGCGCGACCAGTGCACCTGAGGATGCATTTGATCGACGATCGACTCAACCGGCTCCGGCGTGAAATGAAAGCGTTGCGACTCCAATAATCGCATTGCCCATTGGTTGTTGTAACCGCCCAGCAGGACGACTGACTGTTCGCGAAGGTTTGTGAGCGGAGTTGTAGGGGAGGACAGCAGTTGGGCAGTCGCTCCGGAACGCGCCATCAGTCCGCTCAACTGCGCAATGGCAGAGGCAATCTGCATGGACACGAATGGGTACTCAATGTCTTTACTCGCGGTGATCACGCCTGAAAAATTGTTGTCCTGGAAGACCGAGCCTCCAGTGCAAATCAAAACCGTTTGCTGCTCGCGTAAAACCGGATCCCAAAAATCATTCACGGCGGTCTGAGGATGAGCAGCGCGATCTTTCCACCTCAATCCTGCAATTGCGGCTATCACAATCAGGACAGCCAGGGCCAGCAACAACACGCGCCTCGACAATGCTCTGGCTCGCCCGTGCGATGTGCTGTCATCCACTTCGGCCCTTTGAGCCGGGCCGGAAACGTGACTAGTCAGGTGCGATGGAATAGTCTCCCCCGGTTCGTGGGTTTCGCCGGCCGGTTCCGTAAAGTGACGAGCATCGGCAGGGTGCGTTGCCAGAGAACCAGAATGATCTGCTGTCTGTTCGGGCTCGTCGCGCCCGTGAATGAACTCCGGTATATAAGAGCCGGCCGGCAGCGAGATCTGAACGCTAGAGTTCCTGCCGTGTTCGGAATAATAGAGCAACAGGCGCTTGCGAACCTCGCCTGCTGTGTACCGCACCACGGTGTCCGTGTTGGTGTCGTAGGTCGGAGGCCGATCGAAGACTTCAATGCCAAGCGTTCTTTCCTTTAACAGCTCCGATTTGCCTGCCAACGTGTTTTCGACGATGTATTGAAGCAGCGATGGGTAGCGTTTGCTGTTGCAAAAATGAGGGCTGGCCAGAATCTCCTGCAACTCGCGCAGAATCTCGTCACGGTCCTGCCGTGTCTGCGGATGCCATGCATCACGAGCTGCGAATGTTCTGTCCATTTAGCTCAAAGGATGATACTGCCAATTTACTGCGTCATGCAAGGACGTTTGACACAAGAGAAAAATGAGCGTCATGTCGCACATTCAAAACTATTTAAAAACCGGCCTCGATCCAAACGGTGAGTCACTTGTATGCCGTGCTCGCGGAGCAGAACATGAGCGCGTTTTGGTGGAGCGATTCAAACGGCGCGTGAAATTCGACTTGACCGTGACAGCTGGAGGGTCTCCCCACAACTCTAATAAGCGAAGTAAAGGCGAAATATCTACTTTACAAAGAAGAGGCCCTCTTGTTTGAATCGTCCCGGCGGCAATTCCTCGTGACTGCATCCTGTTCGGCTGCCGTCGCCCTCCTTTCCGCTCCAATTCGTGCCGCGGCAACGACCTCCATCTTCCAGAAAGATGGTTCGCTTACTTCCGCAGAGCGATTGGATTCCGGTTGGCAATTCCGTCAAGGCCCGGTCGGCGGCATCGCCCAGGTTTGGGACGCTGAGAAAGATGGCTTATGGCAGACTACCGTTCTGCCCCACTGCTTCAACGGACACGATGCGTGCGACCCCGACCAACCCTACTTTCGAGGCCAGGGCTGGTACCGTGCGCGGCTTTACTTGAGCAATCCCTTTGTCGATGGGCGGACCATACTGCACTTCCAGGGCGCCGGCCAGACCACCACGCTTTGGGTAGGATCCACGTTCATCGGGACGCACAAGGGAGGGTATGACGAGTTTGCCTTCGACATTACCGAAGCCGTCCAGCGGTTCCCCCTCGCGGACAAGAGGGAGGGTGTGCCGGTCGTGGTTCTCTGTGACAATTCGCCCGATCTCAGCCGGGTGCCCTCCGACCTGAGCGACTTTTGCCTCTACGGGGGCCTCTACCGGCACGTAAACCTGGTTCAATTACCCGCGTTGGCGCTCGACACAGTTCATATCTTGCCTACCGTCGCGGCGAACGGGTCTGCCCAGGTATCTGTAAAAGCGAAAGCATACAACCCTTCCAACCAAAGCTATCCCTGCTCGATTTCGGTTCAGGTTTCCGATGCGTCCGGCCGCTCTATTCATCAGTCGACACGGACTCTTTCTGCCTGGAACGGTTTTACTGAGCTTGCCAGCTTTGACGTGGCAGATCCAGAGCTTTGGTCGCCCGAGTCGCCGCACCTCTATCGCTGCGCGGTTACGCTGTCGACTCCCGCGGGGCATACGCATCTCGACGAGCGCTTTGGCATACGCCACATTGAGTTTGTCGAGCACGGCCCATTCAAGTTGAACGGCAAACGGGTTCTCCTGCGCGGCACGCAGCGCCATGCCGATCATGCGGGAGTGGCTGCCGCGATGAGCGACGATCTGGTGCGCGAAGAGATGCGCCTCATTCGCGAGATGGGTGCGAACTTTATTCGCCTTGGCCACTACCAACAGGACAGGCTGGTGCTCGATTTGTGCGATGAGCTTGGCCTGATGGTCTGGGAAGAGGCTCCATGGTGTCGCGCCGGCGTCGGCGGCCATTCATTCCAGCAGAATGCGACGGACATGCTCACGCACATGATCGACCAGCATTACAACCACCCTTCCATCATTCTCTGGGGGCTTGGCAACGAAGACGACTGGCCGAATGAGTATCCAGGCATCAATAAACCGGCAATTCGCGGTTTCATGACTGAAATGCGCGACCTGGCGCATCGGCTCGACAGCTCGCGGCTGACTGCATTTCGCCGCTGCGACTTTGCGCGCGACATCCCGGATGTCTATTCGCCTTCGCTCTGGGCCGGCTGGTACCGGGGCAACTATCGCGAATACGAGCAGAGCCTCATGACTCAACGCGAACGTGTCAAACGGTTCATTCATATTGAATGGGGAGCTGACAGCCAGGCCGGCCGCCACTCTGAAGACCCAGAGGCCGTGCTGCACAAGGTGGTTACAGGTGGCGGAACCGATGAACGAGGACTTGACTACCTGAAAAGTGGCGGCGACGTCCGCGTCTCAAAGGATGGAGACTGGTCTGAAACCTACGCCTGCAACCTCTTCGACTGGCATTTGAAAACGCAGGAAAAGCTGGATTGGTTGACTGGGTCAGCCCAGTGGGTATTCAAGGACTTTGCATCCCCGTTGCGCGAGGGCAACGGCATCCCGCGCATCAATCAGAAAGGCGTTGTCGAGCGCGATCTGACCAGGAAAGAGTCGTATTTCGTCTTTCAGTCTTATTGGACAGATAAACCGATGGTTCATATCTACGGGCATAGCTGGCCCGTTCGCTGGGGCAAGACAGGCCAAACGCGCATCGTACATGTTTATTCAAATTGCGATCGCGCGGAACTGTTCCTCAATGGCGTCTCCCTGGGAACCATGCACCGCGACAGCCAGAACTTTCCCGCGGCCGGTTTGCGCTGGAAAGTTGCATTTGCGAGCGGACCGAACCATCTGTGCGCGATCGCCACCAAGGGGGAGACCGTCGTATCGGATGAGATTGACATGATTTATCAGACTCAGTCATGGGACAAACCTGTGGAGCTGAAACTGTTTCAGAAAGAACGAAAGGGCAATACCGTCACCGTGGAAGCAAAACTGTTTGATGCAAAGGGCGTTCTTTGCCTCGACTCATCCCAGGTTGTCCGCTTCTCGCTTGCTGGCGCAGGCAACCTGATTGACAACCTTGGAACCACGCGAGGATCCCGCGAGATTCAGCTCTCGAACGGGCGCGCTGAAATCTCAATCATTTGCAAAGGGCCCTGCACCATCCGGGCTGCGCCGAAAGGGATGCCAGTTGCATCCCTCAATGTTTAACCGATGGCGCGCCTTCGCGCTCCAAACAAGCGCGAAGGATCAGCCTCAACCCGAGGAGAATGGCCATGACGCTGCATGCTTCATTTGAAACAAGACACTCGGAACGAGAGAGTGCCGCACGCAAGGAAATCAAGGAGAGCCATTTTATGAACATCACACATTTCAAACGCGGGGTGCTGTTGGCGCTGCTATTTGCCGTTATTACGGCGATCGGAGCGCAGGCGCAACTGAGCACTGCCAGCCTTACTGGCAGCATCACTGATCCAACTGGCGCTTTTGTGCCCAACGCGAAGATCACGCTGACTCAGACCGAAACGAACTTCACACGGACCGCTACATCCAAGGAGGACGGCTCTTTTCACGAAGAGTTCCTTCCCGTCGGCCCCTACAAGGTTTCTGTTGTCGCCAAGGGCTTCAAGACACTCCAGCGCAGCGGAATCGTTCTCTCCGTCATGCAGGATGCCACGTTGACTCTGGCGCTGGAAATTGGCGGCCAGAGCGAAACGGTGAGTGTTACCGCCGACGTGCCCCTGGTCAATCTGAGCAATTCCACGCTCGGCGCGAGCATTTCCAATGTGCAGATCGACAATCTGCCCCTGATTAACCGCGACGTTTACGCATTGCTGCAACTCACGCCCGGCGTGCAGTCGGATTCGAACTCAAACAGCCTGGGATTCATTGAGTATCACGTCTATATCAATGGCTCCACGGACGACTTCACTGGCCAGGTTTCGTATTATCTGGACGGCGGCCTCAACATGACCGGCCTGCGCAACAGCGGCAACGCCAGCCCAAACCCGGATGCTACCAGCCAGTATGATGTGCAAACCAACAACTTCAGCGCGCAACTCGGTCGCTATGCCGCCGCTGTCGTCAGCATGGTCACAAAGTCCGGAACCAACCAATGGCACGGTTCGGCCTTCGAGTACTATCGCTCCAGGAATTTCAACGCGACAACGCACAACGTGACCACAGGCAAGACCCCTTATGTCCAACACCGCTTCGGCGCCACATTTGGTGGTCCGATTCGCCGCAACAAGGACTTCTTCTTCGGCAGCTATGGCGGCTTCCGGTACGCGACATCGACGCAATATACATCTCCTGTGCCCAGCGCCGCTCAAATGGCGGGAAATTTCTTCGAGAATACCCCAACGGACACAACCGCCAATCCAGCGAACGCTCACGCTTGCACGGTTGCTCCCACCTCCGCGGAGAACACTGCTATCCAGTTCTATGTCTGCAACAGGGCAACTGGCCTTCCCTACGCGAACAACACGCTGCCCAGCTCCGCCCTCGACCCAACCATTCAAAACGTCCTCAAGTATCTCGCCAATGGGAGTATGACGGGAACTATCGCCAATACCGGCCACCTCATCCAGAATCCGGGCGCGTTTGGCGACACTAAATACACCCATCATGAGTGGGATCCGGCCCCGCAAACCAATAACGAGTACCTGGTCAAGACCGATCACCAGCTGACCCCGAGCCACCGCGTCACCCTGAGCTACTTCCGCGTTGGCGCCGCCACCACCATCCTTCAGGGCGGCCTCACCTCCAGTTGGACCTACTCCAACTACGCGGCCACGCAGCAAAACGCAAATGTAAGCGATACATGGACCATCAGCCCACGCACCGTGAACCAGGCATGGGTTAGCTACACGCGGCAATTTGGCGGCCGCATTCCGGTTCCGGACACCGATACGTGGGCTACATTCGGCTCCGACTTCGGCATCTCCGGCCTTCCGGCACGCGGGCAGACTTCCACATCTAGCTGGTTCGGCCTGACCCAGGCAATCACCGGCCCCAAGGCCGGCACCAACCAATATGGCGTTCGCGATGTGCTCAACACCACGCGCGGCAAGCATACCCTCTACCTGGGCGGTGAAGGCGGCTTGGAGAAGGACTTCCAGCAGACCTCGCTGAACAACTATGGCGTCTTCGGCTTCACCACGGCCGCCGGCTCCCGCACCAACTATTCCCTGTCGGACTTCATTACGGGTTACCCCAACTCCTTTGAACAGGACACCGGCGAATATGCCGATGCCAACTACTTCAACTACGCTGTCTTTGCCCAGGATGACTGGCACATTCTGCATAACCTGACCTTGAATCTGGGTGTCCGCTACGACTGGCAGCAGGCGCCCACCGACCCGCAGAACCGGGAGACCAACTTCATTCCCGGCGTGCAGTCCCACGCATTCGCCACCGTGAATATTACGGGTAAAACCGGCAACCAGCTGGCTCCGATCGGATTGCAGTTCCCTGGAGACCCTGGGGTGCCAAAGGGCGGAGCGTTCACCCCGATGAATCACGCCTCGCCCCGTGTAGGCTTCGCATGGGATCCATACGGCAACGGCAAGACGATCATTCACGGCGCCGGCGGCGTCTTCTTCGGCGGCATCTCAGGAAACCTATGGGAATTGCCCTCGAACTTCGCTCCCTACGCCGTTCGTCCCACCTTCAGCAAGGTCACTTCGATAACCCACCCTTACGCGAACGATCCGACGGAGTTTCCGGGCGGAGTCAACCCCTTCCCGACGCTCACCTTCGTGCCAGGATCCGGAACCGCCAGCTTTCTTGCGCTGAACCAGATCTCATCCATCGACTCGCACTTCAAGTGGCCCTTCACCTATCAGATCAACTTCGGCCTCCAACAGCAGATCACCAGCGGTCTCGCCTTTAGCGCAAACTATGTCGGCTCGCTGAATCGCAGGCAGCCCCACTACGAAGACCTGAACCCGGCGCAGTTCAACATCACCGCCTCCGGCGTCTCGGGCGCAAGCTGCACTGACCTGACCCAGGCTTGCGGTTATGCGAATACCAGCAGCACAGTCAACAATCGCCGTAAGCTGAACTCGATGTACGGTCTCTCGGCCGCATCGCCGGTCTATTCCAACGTCTACAACATCCAGGCCAATCAGGGATCCAACTACAACGGCTTGCAAGTTACGGTTGAGCAGCGTCTCACGCATCGCGTTAGCGCCAGAGGCAGTTATACCTGGAGCCATACCCTGGCCAGCAGCAACCTGGACGGTACATCGCTCAACAACATCTTCCTCGATTACAACTACCCGAATCTCGAGAAGAAGCAGCGCTCTGACCAGGACAGGCGTGATATGGTCTCCGCATCGGTAGTGTGGAGGCCCGACTACTTCAGCGCCTATAACCGGATCATCAGGACCGCGTTCAATGGCTGGACAGTGACTTCGGCTATCTTCATGAACAGCGGCCAGCCCTTCACTGTTACAACCGGCGTTGACAATTACTTCAACGGCCAGGGAAACAATCGTCCCAGCATCGTCCCCGGCAAGACACCGCACACCAACAAGGGCCCCCGTGCTAACGAGATGGCACAGTGGTTCGATACGACCGCCTATTGCATCGCCGGAACAACAACCGCGGGAGTTACTTGCCCCGGCACCGGTCCTCTCAATCTTCTCGGACTTGAGCGCCCCGCTTCACTCTCCGTTCCGGGTTACCGGGATATCGATGCATCGCTGGTTCGCGATATCCATATCCATGACCAACTCAAGATGCAGGTCCGCGGCGATGCCACGAACGTCTTCAACTTTTCCAACCTCAGCGGTCCATCGTCCGCGATGAACAGCTCGACCTTCGGCCAGATCACCGGGAGCGGCGGCAGCAACCGCATCCTCCAGGTGAGTGGCCGTATTCTTTTCTAACGCTGGTCAACCTTACTCCAGGCGGGCGGCGGCTATATGCCGCCCGCTTTAACAAGATCACATCCGCCGTTGGAATCAGCGGCAGATACAGTCTGGAACGCGTCTCGCGGTTCAAGACCGTTGTCGTAGCCTCCTTCACGCCTGCTCACCTCGAGCAGGCGCATTTTTATGATATTGTGTCTCGCCAGAATTTTTCTTCTACTACCATTCAATTCCATCCGCTGAAAGCGTAGATCGCGGTTGCGGCCAAAAGACAGATCAGAAACCTGGATGGATTCACACCACATTGCTGTAGTCGACTTTGTGGCTGTCATCACCATCTACAGTCGTAAGAGATGATCCGGTTTTCACCCAGATAGCCAAACTGGATCCTCTGCCTATCTGTTTGATTTAACTGCAGATCAGTATTTTGGCGAGGAGCAACGGCTGGCCATTCATTCAAAGCTGTTTGGTGATACAAATCACAATAAAACCCAGTTTTCGTGGTATCCTGTAGCCATGTTGAGAGGCGTCTTCCAACGCGCGGTGATGGCCATCGTATTGATGGGTGCATTGCTTGTGCCATTTGGAACCTGCCTGCCGCGGACGCACAAGACCGCGCACAGTTGCTGCTCACATACCTCTGAGTCTCGCAATACTGCCCAACCAAATTGCTGCATTGCCCGCGCCCCACTGACAGCGGTCCTCATTGCGACCAACCTTCCCGGTTCCGCTCCGATGACTGTCGCGCAGGATTTCATCTCCACGGATGAAATCTCTTCACGGAGCGAGTCCCCGAGTTTGGCGGTGATTCCTCCGCACTCTCCGCCTACGGGCGCATTCAACTTAAGAATCTAAATCTTCACGTCCGTCTTGGCTATCCGGGGTGCGTGTCTCTGCGCCCTGACGTGTCTCATTTTTTGCCGATTCCCTCGGAGTTGAAGAGTGAAACCTATCTATGTTCTGGCGCCATTAATGCTGGCGCTGTCGAGTGCCTGCTTTGGGCAGACGGAGCCGCGCTCCGCTTCTTCCCTTGACGCCGCTGCTGTGTCTTTGTCTATTGATGAGGCTGTAGCGGCTGCCCTTGAAAACAATCCCGAGATTCGAGCGGCTGTGCGGCGTTTGTCGCTGGCACAACTCAAGACCACGACCGCGCGCAGCCTCGACGATCCCATGCTGATGATGCGCGACTGGGATACACCGCTACGCCAGCCATGGGATCTAAACCAGGCGCAGCTCATGGTCTCGCTCCAGCAGACGTTCACGAGTCGCCAAAAGCGGGATCAGCGCGCAAGGCTCGCGGAAGACGATGCTGGCGTAGCGGCCATCGATCTGGAGACATTGCGTCAGGAGGTTTCCGCGAAGGTTCGCAAGTTCTGCGCGGACTTGATGCGCAATGCCGATGAAATGCGGGTGCAGGAGCGCCAGAACAGGTTGCTTAAAGAGGCTTTGGCCGTGGCGCTGGCGCAGTACACCACAGGCAAAGCGCCGCAGGCTGACGTGCTGCGCGCGCAAATGGCGCTGACCCGACTGAATGAACAGCTTATCGAGCTGGAAGAAGAACGGGACAACGCGCGCACGCAGTTGAATGCTCTGATGGGCCAGCCTCCGGACAAAGCAATCGAAATTGCCGGCAGCTACGCAGTTCCCACCGCACTGCCTTCCATCGAGGAACTGGAGCAAGCGGCCATCGAGCACCGCCCTGAGTTGGCCGCTCTGCGCACGCAGATTGCGAAGTCCAGGGATGAGGGAAAGCTGACTCGGCTGGCAATGAAGCCGGATTTCACCGTCGGCCTGGGGTACATGCTGATGCCCACCGGCTCCCTGGCGCGCAACGCGTACATGGCCGAAGTGTCGATGAACCTTCCCTGGTTGAATCGCGAGCGCCACGACGGCGAAGCGAAGCAGGCCGATGCGGCGACCGATGTGTCGCAGGCGGAACTTGATGCGCGCGCGTCAACGGTCTTTCTCGAAATCCGGCAGGCGCAGATCGAAGTTCTGGCCGCTGAGAGGCGCGTCAAGCTCTATCGCGACACGCTGCTGCCGCAGGCAGAGGCGTCGTTCAAAGCCTCTACTGCCGCATACCAGAACAACCGCGCGGAGTTTATGAGTCTGATCGAAAGCCAGAGCCTGCTGCTCGATATTCAGACTTCCTACTACAAAGCGTTAGCAGCCACGGATATGGGCATGGCGCAGTTGGAACGCGCCATCGGAGCGCCGATCGCGAACACAACGAACAGCAACACAGAGAGGAAAAGCAAATGACAATGAGGGAAAAGAAGCTGTTTGCATTCGGAATCGGCGCTGGAGTTTTAAGCTCGGCTCTTGTCGTTGGATTTCTAACCGTGAGGGAGATGCGCGCTGTTTCCGCGGCATCGAGTACAGCAAGCCCCGTTGCTGCCACGCGATCCGATAACGGCCATGCCGCGCAGCAAGGTACTGAGCCCGGTACGACGGTCGAGCTGACTCCAGCTGAGATTACCGCGGCGGGTGTGCAGGTTGCCGAGGTTCGCACGGCCGAACTCAAGACGGACATTGCGGCATTTGGCCGCGTGGAGCAGCCTGAAGCGCAGCTTGCCGCCGTGAGCGCACGCATCGGAGGCCGCGTGGACAAGCTCTATGTGCAATACACCGGCGAGCGCGTGCGCAGCGGCCAGCCCGTGGCCGACATCTACAGTCCTGAAGTTGCGACCGCCATCGAGGAGTATCACCTGGCCGAGGAGAACCGCAAACAACTGAATCAGTCGGATGACACCTCTGCGCGCACGCAGGCCGACGCGCTTGTGAAGGCGAGCCAGCACAAACTGGAGCTTTGGGGCGTCAGCGGCAAGCAGTCGGATGCGCCGGAAAAAGATGGTGTCCCTCACGTCACCATCTATGCCTATGCCTCCGGTACCGTTGTCGATCGCAAGGTGACGCAAGGGCAATATGTGAATGCGGGCGACACGCTGTTCACGGTCGCGGATCTCAATCAGGTATGGATCAAGGCAGATGTCTACGAGGTACAGTTGCCGCAGATTCGTCAAGGACAAGAGGTGGAGATTACCGCCGAGTCGTTGCCCAATCGCACGCTGCACGGTCGCGTGGACTTCATCGAGCCTGCTGCCAATCCGCAGACTCGCACTGTTCCGGTCCATGTGCATGTTGCCAATCCGCAGATGCGTCTGTTGCCCGGCATGTTTGTGAACGCCACTTTCGTGAGTCGCGCCGCAGAGCCGTCCATCGTGGTTCCCCGCTCAGCGGTTCTGGATACGGGCACGCGCAAGATCGTGTATCTGGCCAGGCCCAACGGTGTCTTCGAGGCACGCGAAGTGCAAGTGGGCGCGGCAACTGAAGACTTGTTTCCCGTGTCGCGCGGGTTGGCGCTCGGCGACAACGTAGTGCTCAACGGCAATTTCCTCATCGATTCGCAGGCTCACCTCGGTTCGGGAATGTCGGGCCTTTACGGCGGCTCGAAGGAATTTGCAGCAGGACAGCAAACCCTGTCTGCCCCAACCTCTTCCTCGAGCAAGAATGCGGAGAGTAGTGTGGCGAAGATCGACCTGCACGTCGATCCCAATCCAATGAAGGCTGGAGAAGATAACCAGTTTCAAGCGGTTCTGACTGATGCAGCTGGCAAGCCTATCACCGGTGCGCGAGTGAGTGTCACCTTGGTCATGCCGGCCATGCCAGCGATGGGCATGCCGGAGATAAAGAGTTCCTGTGAGTTAGCGTGGAAGGCCGGCAGCCAAATGTATGTGGGCAAGGGTCAGGCGCCGATGCCGGGTACCTGGAATGTGCTTGTAGAGGCACGTAAGAACGGCAATGTCATCGCATCCATGCACACGCACCTTAGCGCCAGATAGGAGGCCAGATGATCAACCGCATCATTGAATTCTCGATGAAGAATCGCTGGCTGATTCTGGCCGTCTACTCCGCACTCGCGGTCTGGGGCTATTGGGCGTTGCTGCATACGCCCATCGACGCGATTCCAGACCTGAGCGAGAACCAGGTGATCGTGTTCACCGAGTGGCAGGGCCGCAGTCCGCAAGAGGTCGAAGACCAGATCACCTATCCGCTTACCGTGAACCTGCAAGGATTGCCGCACGTGCGCACGGTTCGCTCGGCGTCGGCCTTCGGCTTCTCGATGGTGAACGTCATCTTCGAGGACTCGGTGGACATCTACTTTGCACGGACCCGCGTTCTGGAACGGCTCAGCCTTGCAGGCAGCTTTCTGCCCGCAGGCGTAACGCCGATGATGGGACCGGATGCAACAGGAGTGGGCCAGGTCTTTTGGTACACCATCGAGGGGCCATACGACAGCGGCACTCTGCATTCAATTCAGGATTGGTTCATTAAGTATCAGCTCAACTCCGTGCCTGGAGTCGCCGAGGTCGCCAGCGTTGGCGGGTTTGTAAAGCAGTACCAGATCGATCTCGATCCAATCAAGCTGCGTGCTTATAACGTCGCACTCAAGGACGTAGTTGCTGCGGTGGAGCGCAGCAACAACAATGTCGGGGCCAAGGTGATCGAAGCAGGCGACACAGAGAGCATGGTGCGCGGCATAGGCCTGATTCGCAGCCTGAAGGACATCGAAGAAATTTCGCTCGGCTCATACAACGGCACGCCGGTGACCGTCGGCAACGTGGCCAGTGTTCAGCTTGGCCCTGAGTTCCGGCGAGGCGTTCTCGATAAGGACGGCAAAGAAGCCGTCGGCGGGGTTGTCGTTATCCGCTATGGAGCCAATGCACGAGAGGTGATCGGAGCCATCAAGAAGAAGATCGGCGAGATTCAGCCGGGTCTCCCAGCGGGCGTAAAGATCGTTCCCTTCTACGACCGCAGCGTCCTTATCGATCACGCCGTGGACACGCTGCGCCATGCGCTGATTGAAGAAATCATTCTGGTCACGCTGGCGCACGTTCTCTTTCTCTGGCACTTTCGCAGCATTCTTGTGGTCACAATCCCGCTGCCGCTCGCGGTGCTCGGCGCGTTTCTGTTGATGAAGGGAACGGGCATCTCGTCGAACATCATGTCGCTGGGAGGAATCGCCATCGCCATCGGTGTGCTTGTCGATGCGGGAATCGTGATGACCGAAAATGTGATTCGCCAGGCGGAAAAATACGAAGAGGAGCACGGCAGTTATCGCGAGCACATCTGGGAGATCACGCTCAATGCAGCGCGGCTTGTGGGAAGGCCTATCTCTTTTGCCATGGTCATCATCATCCTGGCATTCATTCCGGTCTTTGCCCTGACCGGCATGGAAGGCAAGATGTTTCATCCGCTTGCCTTCACCAAGACCTTTGCCATGATCTGTTCAACCATCATGGCAATTACGCTGGTGCCGGTCCTATGCACCTTTCTCATTCGCGGCAAGCTGCATCGCGAGGATGAGAATCCAGTGATGCGCCTGTTGCACGCCATCTACCGCCCTGTGCTGGGTTGGGCGCTGCGCCACAGGATCATTACGCTCGGCGCAGCATTGGCATTCTTTATCGCGGCCATCTATACCGCAACCACCATTGGTTCCGAGTTCATGCCGCCACTCGATGAAGAGACCGCGCTCTTCATGCCCATTACCGATCCGCGCATCTCTCTTACGGAAGCGACCAAGATTCTGCGCCAGCAGGATGCCATCATCGCCGCCGATCCAGCCGTAGCAATGGTGGTTGGCAAAGTCGGCCGCGCAGAGACCTCCACCGACCCCGCTCCCGTGAATATGTCCGAGACAACCATCACCTTTAAGCCGAAGGACCAATGGCCCAAGGGACTGACCAAGGACGCAATCCTCGCGCGACTTGATGACAAACTGCAAATTCCAGGCGTCACCAACATCTGGACGCAGCCGATTCGCAATCGCATCGACATGCTCTCGACCGGCATCCGAACGCAGATCGGCATTAAGGTATTTGGCCCAGACCTCAGCGTGATCGAACAAAAGTCGGAAGAGATCAAGGAGGTCGTGCGTCAGATTCCTGGCGCAACCGATCTCTATGCCGAACGCACCACTGGCTCACCTTATCTGGAGATGACCGTGGACCGGCCAGCCGCCGACCGCTACGGCCTGAATGTTTCCGATGTCGAAGACGCCATTGAAACCGCCGTGGGCGGAAAGAATTTGACCACTACCATCGAGGGCAGGCAACGCTTCCCGGTGCGCGTCCGCTACGCGCGTGACTTTCGCGATAATCCGCAGCAAATTGGCGATGTGCTTGTATCTAGCAGCAATGGCGCCCAGGTGCCGCTCAACAAAGTGGTCAACATAACGACAACCATGGGCGCGTCCATGATCAGCAGTGAGAATGGACTCTTACGCGGTTCGGTACTCCTGAATGTGCATGGGCGCGACGTGGGTGGATTCGTAGATCAGGCTCAACGGGCTGTGGCCCAGCAGGTGAAGATGCCGCCGGGCTATTATATCGAGTGGAGCGGCCAATATGAAAACCAGATCAGCGCACGCAAGCGTTTGGAACTGGTCATTCCTCTTGTCCTGGTAGTGATCTTCGTCCTGCTCTATCGCACTTACGGCTCAGCCAAAGAGGCCGCGCACGTTTTGCTGGCTGTTCCCTTCGCGCTCTCCGGCGGCGTTTTTCTCGTTAAGGCCTTGGGACTCAACTTCTCGGTTGCGGTTTGGGTTGGTTTCATTGCGCTCTTCGGAACCGCCGTGCAAACCGCCGTCGTCATGGTTATTTATCTGCGCGAAGCGGTGACGCGGCGAAGAGCCGCGGAAGGCCAGCTCACACGCGTCGGCCTGCACGCAGCCGTGATGGAGGGCGCACTGCTCCGCCTTCGGCCCAAGGTGATGACCGTGGCCACGGTGGTTGCCGGCCTGTTGCCCCTGATGTGGTCCACGCGAACCGGCGCCGAGTTTATGAGACCGCTGGCCGCCCCCGTGCTCGGAGGAATGCTCAGCTCCCTCATTCACGTGCTGATTGTGACGCCGGTAATCTTCACCTGGCTGTGCGAGCGCGAATTGTGGTTGACGACGACCAAATGATTCAAGGCCACAAGGGCTTCTCTTTTGCGGTGGCTTTGCGAACTCAGACACCTGGCATTCTTCAGAAGTTCCCAAAGCAATGGCAGAGACAGCCAAAGAACAAAAACCAACTTCCGCACTTTGGACCCGATCACGACGGTCACTCTGCTGCTTGGTGAGTTTCTGTGGTACATTTGCGCCATGATGTTTAAAGGTGTGGCGATATTCGCGGTGCTGTTTGCCATTACGCAGGCGCCTGCGCCCGTCTCCGGGCAGACGACCGATCCATCCGGCGCCAGCCGTCAAACATCTTCCCCTTCGACTTCTTCCAGCACCGCCCCACAGAGCACGGGCCACTCATCCGCCAAAACCGATTGCGAAGTGATTTCCTGCGATAACCAGCAGCCTCGCATCACCGTTGCCAATCCGGCTCCAACGCCCGCGAGCTGGCCCTTGCACGATCGAATCGCATGGGCAGCCAATCTGGTGCTTGTCCTGGTAGGCTACGTGGGAATCATGCTGGCTATCTCCACGCTGAGAAAGATTGAACGCCAAACCAAATACGCGGAAGCCGCCGCGGAGGCTGCCGCCGAATGCGCTCGGGCCGTATTGTTGCAAACTCAAGCCATCATCCATTCCGAAAGGCCCTGGATACTGATCACGGTTGAGCCCTCCCGGATCAAAGAGAACAGTTTTACCGTCATGGCCACGAACCGCGGCCGCACTCCCGCCAGAATTATCGAAGCCACGGATCGGAGCCAGATTACCATCGACGAAAAGAAACTTTCCGGTACCCCCGAATCTATGAATGAAGGACGGAGCGCGCCGTTTACCTCCATCATTCTGCTGCCGGGCGAATCCACGGCAATCAAGTTATTCAGCTGGGATGACGTGAAAGGTCTATGCGATTCCGAGGAGAGATTCAAACGCATTGAGACCTGGGAAGAAAAGGTCTTTCTCTACGGAAAGGTAATCTACAGGGATTTAATTGCGCCCGCTGACAGCCAGGTTTATGAATCGAACTGGTGTTACTGGTACATCCACGGACGGCAGAAGAGCGGTTTAGTCATCGCCGGGCCGCCCGAATACAACCTGCATACATAGTGTGTGGTGTATCTACAGGAGATTGCATGTGCCAAAGATACTGTGCTTAAGCTATCTCTTCGCGGACGTTCTGCTCAATGACCGCGTCAGGCTCGGTAGTTCTGATCAAGCGATGTAAATAGGCGCGGGAGATACACAGGCTGCGGGCAGCTAAAGTCTTATTCCCATTGTTCTCACGAACGGCGGTTACGGCCAGCTTCATCTTATAGTCGCGAAGCTGCCGTTCAAATGAACCTGTGGGATGGTAATCGCCGATGTCGACAACTTCGCCGATTTCGGCAACATCGTCCTCCTGAAGAATAAGGCTCAAATCTTCCGCGCGAAGAGTCTTACCGGGGGCGAGGATAATGGCCCTCTGCATCACGTTTTCCAGTTCGCGCACATTTCCGGGCCACGTGTAACCCAGGAGCAGGGCCAGCGCATCGGACTCAATATTCTCCATCGGCTTCTGGAAGATCTGCCCATACTGCCGTAGAAAATGCCGGGCAAGTTGAGGGATGTCTTCCGGATGCTCCTGAAGCGACGGCGATTCGATCTGCATGACGTGAATGCGGTAGTAAAGATCCTGGCGAAACTTACCTTCGGCCACCAGTTTGGAGAGATCCTGATGGGTGGAGAAGATCAGGCGCGCCCGCAAGGGGATGAGCCGGTTGCTGCCCAGGCGATTAAACTCCATTTGTTGCAGTACGCGTAGGAGCTTGACCTGAGTAAACAGGCTCAGGTCCCCGATCTCATCGATGAAAAGCGTGCCATCGCCCGCCTGCTCGAAGTAACCTTCGCGCGCCCCAACCGTACCGGTGAAGGCGCCCTTTTCATGCCCGAACAACTCGGCTTCAATCAGAGTTTCAGGGATAGCGCCGCAGGAAACAGCCACGAATGGACGACCGGAGCGGGAGCCCAGATTGTGGATGGCTCGGGCGATCAATTCTTTACCGGTTCCGCTTTCGCCGGTTACCAGCACCGTGACATTGAGATTGGTTACGCTGCGCACGAGTTGATAAACCTGCTGCATCTGCCGACTGGATCCGATCATCCGGTCGCAACTACCGGGTTCCTCCAGCCGCTGTTGCACGGTCTGCAGTTGCTGCTTCAGGGAGAAGTTCTCATAGGCCCGGTTGAGCATGGCCTTGAGATCTCGAATGGAGGGCGGCCTGCGGCAGTAGCCGAAGGCTCCTGTCCGAACGAGTTCGGATGCGGCCGACCGAAGGCCATCATCGGCCATGATGACCGAGGGGATATCCGATGCGATCAAGCGCCGGGAGAATTCAATGCGCTCCTGCGACGAATCATGATTCGAATTCAGATCCAGAATCATGACATCGCAACCCATGACTGAGACAAGGCTGTTCATTCCTTTTTCATCCGATGCCAAAAGGACCTGGAACGCCTTCCCGAGGGCGGAAGAAAGAAGCGGATGCAGCTCGCGGTCTTCCGAATACAGTCCGATCTTAATCATGAATGTGCGAACTCCCTCACGGTTGCAGCCAGGCCGCTGTGGGGCCAAAAGCGGTGATGTGTCATCTCGCTCCGGAAGCTGCTGCAATTGTGACAATGCCTGTCTCGTGCAAGGTCGATACCGCCGTGCTGTCTTCCACTCGCGGCTCGCAGGAATGGGATAAATATGCCACCAAAAAATGCAGACCTGCTCTAACTAATATCTTCATTGGCCAGGGCCGCCCGCATCTGAGCAATATTGAACACTTACTGACGATAAGCCTATGAGTACACACAATGTGAGGGAAGATTTATTGCCTGGATTGTGTGCATTTATTCACACAGAAGGCGACTGACATGTGAACCTTACGCTCTGTGCAGGGTGTTTCTGCCTCAGTTTTCCCCCTTTTCCGATTCGGAGTCTCTGACACGAGTGGCTCCTGTGGGTGTCCTGGAAGAGTGTAAACGTCCCGCTTCACACCGAGTCGCTGCCCGTAAACATCCGTATACATCCGTTGTGGCAGAATGCCGTCAACTACCTGATATCAGGATAGTTCTGTCTTCAGCGGTTTGGTTGGTCAATTGCTTTAAACAGGGTGCTCCCTGTATGTCGGGGCAAGAAAGGGTATGGGTATGCACTCGTTCGCCTGGTGGCCAACACTCATTGTTCTCGCCGTGGCGACGTTCACAGATCTGCGAAACCGCCGTATCCCGAACTGGCTGGTGTTTCCTTTCCTGCTGGCGGGAATCGCAGTCTCCGGTTGGCTTCATGGCTGGCATGGGATAGGCCAAAGTCTTGCCGGTCTGGGAGTTGGCCTCCTGATCTACGGCTTTCTGTACTGGATGGGCGGCATGGGGGCGGGGGATGTGAAGTTGTGCGCCGCGATCGGCGCCTGGATTGGCCCGGAGCAATTATTCATCGCACTGGTCATCACAGCCATAGCCGGGGGAATTATGGCTCTGTGCTGGGCCGCTTTCGGCGGATTCCTCAGAGAACTGTTCACGGGCGCGGGCGAGTTGGTCTTCGATTGGAAGACGAGTGGCGATCCGGATCGGTTACTCGCCAATCCGATGAAGCGCAAAATGCCATACGTTCCGGCCATCGCAATTGGAACGCTGGTTTCCTTCTTCTCTCATTGAGGAGCGAATTGACGCCATGCCCTATTCGCATACGACCTATCAATTTGAAGTGAACCAGCAGGAAAAGAATCAAGCAGCAAGGAGCGGCAATTCCGTGAATACAGAGAATACCGAACATCTCGACACCCAATATCCCCACTCTCTTGGCGCCGACGTTATGTCGATTGCGCTGATCGGCCCGGACGAGGAACGCCGCAAGGCAGCAGCCAGCGCTCTTGCCGAATGCCCGAATGTGGAAATCCGTGAGCTTCCTTCCTATCCTCCCAGCCTCGACGATGTGCCAAAACTGCTGGAGCAGCAGTACGACGTCATCATCATCGATCTGGACAGCAACCAGCAATACGCCCTCGAACTTGTAGAGAGCATCAGCGCCAATAACGCGACGACGGTAATGGTCTATTCGTCGAAGCCCGATTCGGAACTGCTGGTCCACTGCATGCGTGCTGGTGCTCGCGAGTTCCTCACTCAGCCTTTCGACCACACAATCATAGCCGAGGCTTTGGATCGGGCCTCGATCCGCCGACCGGAAATACGTCTCCCAAAACAGGCGAGTGGCAGGTTATTCGTCTTTCTCGGCGCCAAGGGTGGCGTTGGAGTCACGACGATAGCCTGCAATTTTGCGCTAGCCCTGACCCAGGAGTCCGCCGAGAAAACCTTGATGATCGATCTCGACCTACCACTCGGAGACGCAGCGCTCAACCTGGGGATTGTCGCTGAATACTCGACCGTCAACGCTCTACAGAATTCCAAACGGCTGGATTCAAGTTTTCTCTCCAAGC
>Ga0182027_10001668_pt1 | contig 36724 bp, 27 predicted proteins | sample 712E1DmetaG_FD_121300 | JGI IMG/M metagenome (GOLD analysis project Ga0182027, IMG submission 121300) | Permafrost microbial communities from Stordalen Mire, Sweden - 712E1D metaG (Illumina Assembly) | ecosystem: Environmental > Terrestrial > Soil > Wetlands > Permafrost | place: Sweden...
CCTGGCCGTGGTGGTCCAGGACGCCATGCTGCTGGTGGCCGGCGAGAACGGCATTGGCAAACGCACCGATTTCGGCGAGTACCGCCAGCAATCCCGCGCCGGCAAAGGCATCATCACCATGAAAACCACCGAGAAGACCGGCAACGTCGTGGGCGCCCTCACAGTCAAGAACGAAGACGAAATCATGCTCATCACCGTGGCCGGCCAGATGGTGCGCACACGCGTGAACGACATCCGCGAAACGGGCCGCAACACCCAGGGTGTCAAGCTCATTGACCTGGAAGGGGCCGACAAACTCAAAGCCATCGCCCCGGTCATTAGCGAGGAAAAAGAAGACGCTGCCGAACCCGCCCCGGCCTAGCCGGCTAATCTGTTCGCGATTCCTGAACGCCTTACCGCGACCAGGCTAACTTCACCTCGGCGTAAGCAAGAATTCTTCTGTCGTCCGTCGCGAGTGGACAATCCAGTTCTCGTGCTGTCGCTGTGATGATCTGGTCCGCCGGATCGTTGTGAAAGGGCTGCGGCAACTGGGTCGAGGCGACGGCAGTTTTTGGGTCTAATGGCAACAGGCAGATTCCCGGATAGGCCAGCGCCTGGCCAATCCACTGTCCCACCGGCACCGCCAGCGCCAATCGCCCTTTTTCGACCAGCTTCGCAATTTCCCAGCAACTGATGACACTCACCCCCAAACCATCCGCCTGGCGCGAGGAGAGGATTTGCGCTTTGGCGCGGGAAAGTTCAGGACTGCCGCTGACCCACCAGACCCAAATGTGAGTGTCGAGGACGATCATTTCGCCGCTTCCCAGTCTCCCTCGGCAACGGGCATAAGCGGTTGCTCATATTTCAAGACAGACCCCTTGAGGGGTTGCTTTGTGACGGGCGTGGCGGAGGAAACGAAGACATGCACCGACTCTCCTTCGGAAAACGGCAGATGGTCCAAGTGAAGCTTTCCATCCTTTTCAACGACAATTTCTGCATGGAACGTTTGCATGGCGAAAGAAGTTTAACGGATGCCATCGGGTTCGACAAGCGCCGAAAAAGAAGACGTTTCCGAACCAGCCCCGGCGGAGTCGCCTGCTTTGGAACCCACGCTCCGCCGACATGAAATCCTTGCCCGGGGCTTTCCGCAAACGGCCGGCGGATTACAAAACTGTCATCTTTGCACCATTGCTTCTTCATGATTCGCGGTCAGAATCTTCTCCTATGAATTACCAAAATTGTCTTTCACGCGTCTTGTTTGTGGCTGGAATCGGAATGTTGGCCGCCAGCGGCTTGACCCCTTCCGCTTCCGCCGCGGAGCCTTACAAAATCCTCAACTCCTCCCAGACCATGGGAACCGGCGGCATTGATTATGTTTATGCGGACAACGACGGCCGCCGCCTTTATGTTCCGCGAGGCGGCCAGATCCTGGTCTTTGACCTCGACACGCTCAAGCCCGTCGGCGCCATCACCAACAGCGGGGGGCACGGCGTGGCGGTGGACCCCAAATCGCACCACGGTTTCAGCAGCAGCAATCCCGTCTCCATGTTTGACACGACCACCTTGGAGTTAATCAAGAAGATCACGGTCGAAGGCGGCCCGGACGGCATCTTCTTTGAACCCGCAACCCAACGCGTTTATGTCCTGAGCCATCGCGCGCCCAATGTCACGGTGATTGATCCCAAGGACGGCTCCATTGCCGGCACGATTGACCTGGGCGGGGCGCCGGAGCAGGCCGCCAGCGACGGGAAGGGCCACGTGTATGTTGACGTGGAAGACCAGGATAACATCGCGGTGGTGGACGCCAACACCCTCAAAGTGACGGCGCACTACTCGCTCGCCGGCAAGGGCGGCGGGCCGGCCGGCCTGGGCTTTGACGCGAAGAATCACATCCTATTCGCCATGTGCCACGAGCCGGCAACCTGTGTCGTCCTCAGCGCGGACGACGGAAAAATCCTGGCCACTCTGCCCATCGGCAGCGGCACGGACGGCGGCGGATTCAATCCCAACACCATGGAAGCCTTCAGTTCCCAGGGCGACGGCACGCTGACCATCATCAAGGAAAACAGCCCGACCAGCTTTGAGGTGGAACAGACCGTGCAAACCAAGTCGCGCGCCAAGACTTGCACGCTGGACACCAAGAGCAACCATATCATTGTGATCACCACGGAACCGGCCCCGGCTCCCGCGGGCGCGGCCGCGGCGGCAGCGACTCCCACCAATACTCCGGCAGCCGGCGAACAACCCGGTGGCGGGCGGCGCGGCGGACGCGGCGGACGCGGCGGGCCGGGCTTCCTTGACATCCTTGTCGTCGGCCGGTGAAATCCGCAACGACGACGGGACGCCATGAAGCAAGGTGAGTTGGTCAGACGTCCTCAGGCGTCTCCCAAAAACCGCCTGCCAATCACCGGCCGCTCTGCCGGACCAGATTTTCCACCAGCCGGGTGAAATTCTCCGCCCGGCCCAGCGCCTCCAGCGGCAGATGCAGGCGGTAGCGCCAGTAATATCTGGGAATGGCCGGCACATTGATGCGTTCCGCGTCCGCGTCGGGGCGGCGGAGCGCGCCGTCCATGCCCAGCAGATCCTGCAATTGAAAAACGCTCCACATCGCCGGCGAATCCAAATGCTGGCGGACGATTTCCCGGTTGACCCACGGCTCGCATTCGGAGGGCGCCGGACCGGATTGGCGCAGCTCCTGGTGAAAAAAAATCTGCGTGAGCTTCTTGTCCTCCAGCCACCAGCCGCGAATCGTGCTCATGTCATGGGTCGAAGGCGTGACCACGCTCAGATAAGGAGCGTCCGCCGGACGCGAAAAAACCGCCTGCAAGGCCTTGGGCATGCGCTGAACTTCCAGGCTCAACAGGCCCAGTTGCCTCATCGCCTCCGGCACGCAGGCTGGAACCATCCCCAAATCTTCGCCGCAAATCAGCATGTTGGTCACCCGTTTGAACGCGGGCAATTTCCCCAGCGCCTCGCGCCTCCAACAATCGTCCTGCCGCCGGAAGAAATAATCCATGTACAAATCCCTCAGCCGCCCCTGGGTTTCCTGATCCAGTTGCCGGAACGAGGCCGTTTGCTCCATGCCCAGCCGAAAATGAAATTCCCCGCCCGCGCTGCCCGGGGCCTCGATCAGCAGCACGTTGCTGATCAGATCAAACAGCCCCTCCTTCAGCCGCGCGTTGCGCTGATCTTCTTCCAACGCTGCAAAATGTCTTTCCACGTCCCGTTGCGTCGCAAATTCCGGTTTGAGCGAATAGGTTCCGCGCAAAGCGGGATTCAGGAATTCGCGCTTCACGCTCCCGGCGCGGTCGCCAAAAATTTCGCCCAACACGGCCTCGTTGATGAAGGGCCGGGTGAATCGTTCGCAGTCAAACGTGATGCCGCGCGCGGCGAATTCGTCCAGCCGCACCGGGATGGCGGGCACGAAATAACCGAGAATGCCTTCGACCGCGTTCCGCGGAATGCTCCAGATGCGAAAGAAGCCCAGAATGTGGTCTATGCGAAAGGCGTCGAAATAACAGCTCATCTGGGCAAAGCGCTGCTTCCACCAGGCAAAGCCGTCCTGCCTCATCCGCGGCCAATTGTAAGTGGGCAGGCCCCAATTCTGGCCTTTGGCGGCGAAGGCGTCCGGCGGCGCGCCCGCCTGCACGTCGGTGTGAAACAACGCCGGCTGCTGCCAGACATCCGCGCCGTGAGGATAAACGCCGATGGCAATGTCGCCCTTCAGAATCAGGCCCTGGCCGTGTAGATAATCGGCCGCTTCGCGCAGTTGGAGATGCAAATGAAACTGGAGAAAGCAATGCAACGCCATCTCCTGGCGCGCGGCGGAATCCCGCGCCGCCAGGTCGCTGATCTCTTTGGCGCCATAGACACGGTGTTCCGGCCATTGGTTGAAATCGGCCGTCCCGAACTTGTCGCGCAAAAAACAAAAGGCCGCGTACGGCTCAAGCCAATGTTTGTTCTCCGTGAAAAATTTCCGATATTCCGCGCTGGCAAATGTTTCCTCCCGCCGCGCCGGAAAAATCTTCCGCACGAACGCCAGCTTGGCCTTCATCACCGCCTCATAATCCACCGTTGCCAGCGCGTTGAGCTTTTCGCGCTGGCTGGCCAGGCTTTCAAGCAAAGCCCCGTTCCCGCTTCCGGCCACGCGGTCCAGATTCAGATAGAGCGGATGCAGCGCAAAGGCGGAAATCCCGGCGTAGGGATACGAGTCCATCCACGTGTGCGTGGCGCTGGTATCGTTGACCGGCAGGATTTGAATCAGCTTCAGTCCGGCCCGGCGCGCCCAATCCGCCAGCAGGGGCAAATCCAGGAATTCACCCACCCCAAAACTTCTTTCGCTGCGCAGGCTGAATACCGGCACGGCCACGCCCGCGCCGCGCCAGGGCGCGCCCGCCAGTCGCGCGAATCCGTCGTTCGCAATCACCGCCCCGCCCGGCGGAGCGGCTTCCGCCAGCACGCGATCCGCCCCATCCTCATACCGAACAAAGGCCTTCCTTTCCAAATCATACACGCCGTATTTGTAAGCGACGGGAAACGGTTCCCTGGCCAAATCGAGCCGCGCGCTGAAGCCCCCGTTCTCCGCGCAGCGCCGCAGCAATACCGGCGCGGCTGGGTTCCAACCGCCCAGGGTCACGGCGCCGCCCAGCAGGCAGATCGTCTGTCCCTTCGGCAGCAATGGCGCTTTGACGTTGAACCAATGCGTGGCGCCGGCGGGCGGCCTCGCGCTGACCGCCTCTGGTTCCGTCCGCAGCAAAACATGGACAAACGGTTCGGTGAAAAAAATGTTCTCGACCGCGCCCAGGTCGTTCCATGAATCCAGGATGACGGTGTGGCCGCGGGGCAGGCCGGCCAGATCAAGTTTTCGGTCGCCGCCGAAATCTTCCATGACAGAGCCATCCGGATTGCGCAAAAGGAAATAATAACTCACCGGCGCTTTGGGCGGCCGCGTGTCCGGCAGGTCCAGCGCCACCTCCCAGAATTCCTCATTCACATAACGCAAAGGCAGCGCGCTCTCCTGCCGGCCGCCGCCAAACATGATGTGATCGCCGCAGAGAAACAGCGCGTGGCCAAAACGCGTGTGGTAACGCAATCGAACGGTAATTTTCATGGGCGGGGGTCAGGCGGCCGCGGGCTTTTTCTTGAAGGTCACCACCAACAGCGTCAGCAGGGCGGCAAGTCCCATGCTCGCGCCGCCCAGGAACAGAGCATTCATGGGTTCGTTGTGCAGATAATGTTTCAAGATGTAACCCAGCAGGCCGGAAGCGACAATCTGCGGCACCACGATGAACAGATTGAACATTCCCATCATGACCCCGACCTTTTCCTTCGGCAGCGCGGGCGCGAGCATGACATAGGGCATGGAGAGGATGCTCGCCCAAGCGATCCCGACGGCGGTCATGCAGAGCAGCAGTTGGTATTTGTCCGCAACCAAAGGAACAGACGCCACCCCCAACGCGCCCACCGCCAGACAGAGAATGTGCATCAGTTTGGGGCCGGTGAATTTCGTGCCCCACAGCAGCACGAATGAAAAAATGAAGCAGACCGCATTATACGCGGCAAAACAGAAGCCCGACCAGGATCCAGCCGCCTCCATCTCCACCGAACCGGGTGTCGCATGAAACACATTCTTCGCAATGGCCGGGGGAAAATAGACCCAGATCACGAACATCCCGATCCAGGTGAAGAACTGGACTAGTCCCAGTTCCCACATGCGCCGGGGCAGGTGAAAAACCAGCGCGAAGATGTCGCCCAAGCCCAGCGTCCAATCAAACTTCCGCGCGCGGATGGCGGCCAGTTCGGAGTCCGATGGCGGATATTCCTTGGCGCTCATCACCGTCCAGAGCACCGCCCCCATGAACGCCGCCGCGCCGATGTAAAAGGAGAGCCGCACCGAGGTGGGGATATGTCCCCGCCCCGCCCCTTCGGAGGCAACCCCAAACCAGTTGGTCATCATCCAAGGCAACGCCGAAGCGATGGTCCCGCCCAGACCAATGAAGAGGGATTGAATGGCGAAACCTTGGGCGTTTTGTTCTTCGGGCAGATTGTCCGCCACCAAGGCCCGGAAAGGCTGCATGCTGGCATTGACCGTTCCATCCAACACCCAGAGCAGCCCCGCCGCCATCCACACCGACGGGCTATTCGGCATCAAGACCAGCGCCAGCGACGCCAGAATCGCGCCGCCCAGAATAAATGGCCGCCGCCGGCCCAGCCGGGTCCAGACCCGGTCGCTGGACTGCCCGATCAAGGGTTGGATGAGCAATCCGGTGACGGGCGCGGCCAGCCATAAGATGGCCAACGTATCGGCGTTCGCCCCGAGGTAACTGTAGATGGCGCTCATGTTGGCCATCTGCAAGCCCCAGCCAAACTGAAGGCCCAGAAAGCCGAAGCTCATGTTCCAGATTTGCCAGAAACTTAACCGCGGCTTCGTCAGGGCCGGTTTTCGCCCGTCGCCGGGTTCATCTCGCACTGCGCTCATAGCGTCCTAAATCAGGGGGCATTCCTTTCAGTGCGCCGACTCAGCCTGGGCCGGGATCGTGTCCGCAACGGTATGCGGCACGGTCCCCAGACTGCGCCGATAAATGCGCCAGTCAAAACCTCCCAAATGAACCGAGGGAAAATCCTGGTTGGGAACCGGGGGCATTCCGGCAATCCCCACCGGCTTGAACTCCCCGCCATTTTTGACTTCCACCTGCCCGCTGGTGGGCCGGTTCGAAAAATTGATCACCACCACAAATTCATTCTTCTCATCCGCGCGCTGGAAGGTCACCAGGCTGCCCTCATTGGAATTGTGCAGCCAATGGACGCTCCCGTTGCGGAATGGGGCGTTCTCCTTGCGCAACCGGATCAGGTCGCGATAAATCTTGCGCAAAGGCGGCCGGTCCTTGGGCGTCCAGAATATAGGCAGCTTGTCGAACAGCGCCGGGTCGCCCGATTCCGTCGCGTCCCCCACTTCCATCCCGTTGTAAAGCAGCGGCACGCCGTCCAGCGTGAACATCAGCGCCGAACCCGCCAGCGCGCCGCGCAAGCCAAAGCGCGAAACCGCGCGCGGCTCATCGTGATCGTCGGTGACCCGCACGTGCAGCGCATCGCGCGGGAACTGCCGCAGGCTCTCCTCCCACGAAACGCGAAGATTGGACGCCGGCGCGCCTTTGATCAGCACATCATTCAGCGTGCTCATCATCGGCCAGGCATAATCCGCGTCAAAGGCCTTCACCAGCAGATCGGGCTTGCTCGCCTCGGCCAGCAGCATGATGTCCGGCTTGACGCTCTCCAGTTGGGTGCGCGCCGCCTCCCAGAAATCCACCGGCACCATCCAGGCCACGTCGCAGCGGAAACCATCCACGTCGCACGTCTTGACCCAATACTTCATCATCGTGATCATGTACTCGCGAAGCTGCGGGTTCCCGTAATTCAACCCCGCCACATCCGTCCACTCCGGCATCGGCGGGATGACCTTGCCCTCCGCGTTTTGCTTGTAAAACTCCGGGTGCCCCATCATCACGCTGTCCCACGCCGTGTGGTTGGCCACCAGATCCATGATCACCTTCATCTCGCGCTTGTGCGCTTCGGCCACCAGCCGTTTGAAATCGTCCACCGTTCCGTAATGTGGATCCACCGCGTAAAAGTCCTTGATGGAATAAGGGCTGCCAAACCCGCCCTTGCGGAACTTTTCCCCAATCGGATGAATCGGCATGGTCCAAAGGATCGTCACGCCCAAATCCTTCAATTCATCCAGGGACGCGGTGACCCCATCCAGATTTCCCGCCGCGGAAAAATCGCGCGGAAAAACTTCATAGACCACCCCGTCGCGCAGCCACGCCGGGGGCGTTCGCGCCGGAATTTGGGAGAGATTATCCGCTCGCGCCGCAAGCGGGCACAGCAACGCCGCCATCCCCAGGGAGCCGAGGATGATTCTCCAAGAGAGTTTGCTTTTCATAAAGATTGTCGTCGGATTGAATGCCCCGGCGTCCTTCAGCAACTGGCACTCCCTCCCGCGGGGGTTGCCACCCGGCCAACGCGGGAAAACTGGCGCATGAGGCCCAAGCCTCGATCTGAGGTCAAGTTAGCCAAACGATTTCATTCCTATGTGCGCCGTTGCTCATGACAGTTCAAAGGCAACTTACCGGAGACCCTCTCTTCCCACCACCGCATAAACATGCGGATGCCCGCGGACTACAAGATAGGATCGGAGTCCCGCCGGCCATCCCAACAACGGAGCACTTCCACGCTTCGTGATTCAGGTTGCACACGGTAAAACACCTTGAAGTGTTTCTTCACGATAAATCGCCTGACTCCCGGGCGTTGACGAACTTTTGGGTAACGCTCTGGAAAGAAACAGAGGCTTTCAGCGCTTTGAATAATCATCTCACCCAGCTTGCGCGCGGCGGACGGATTATGAACGGCAATCCACCTCACAATTCGTTCAAGGTCGGCTAGAAAGGTGTCCTTGAAAATTACCCGGTAGTCCATTCGTTCAACCTGGCCCGAACCTCGCGCCCCGAATGCCCCAGGCCTGGAGTCGCATCGGCTTTCGCAATCGCTTCGTCCAGTGCGGCCAACAGGCGCGGGTCGCCCTCGTCGCACTCGTTGGCCCCGGCCTGCCCTCGTTCCTTCTCCACAAATGTCATCCACGATTTCAAGGCGAGGCGGCGGAGTTCCTCCGGACCCAAGTGGTCCAATTCAGCTTCAATTTCTGCCAGGCTCATGGCGGGGTTAAGGTAGGCCCGCCGGCCCGGAAAGACAAGCAGGATTCGGCAACGGAGGAAGGGCGCCTTGGCGACCTTTCTGGAAGCGCCCGTCTCAGGGCCATCCAGGTCAGACCCGCATACCCATGCTTTCATTGGGTTCATGCCGCGTTCGAGGACTGCCTTTCGCGGGCCGCGCACAACTGACCTTCCACCATTTCAAAGTTCCGTGACTGCGCTGAACGCCGGCAAGGCAAAGGAGAGCAGCCTTTGCGCCTTCGCGCAATCCAGCGAAACATCCGCCGGCCGCGCCGGCCCCTGATACTCGCGCTGGGAGCAAATTTCGATCCGGGCGGCCAACTCCGGATGCAACGCCGCGACCACCCGTCCGATTTCCACGCGCGAAAGCCGTTCGCTCCCGGCCAGATGATAAAGCCCAGCCCGGCCCGGCCGGGCCAGTTCCCAGACCGCCCGCGCCGTGGCCCGGGCGGGAATCGGGCTGCGGAACTCGTCCATAAATAGTTTGACGATCCCGCCGGCCCGCCAGACGGCCGTCATCTCCTCGTTGAACGAACGTCCGCCCGCGGGCGACGCGCCGCTGTTCAGCCCGGCGCGCACGACGGTGTGGCGCGGGTTGGCCAGAATGATTTTCTCCGCCGCCGCCTTGGTTTCCCCGTAGAGTTGCAGCGGATTGGGCGGATCGGTCTCCACGTAGCCCCCCTTCCGTCCGTCGAAAACCAGGTCGCTCGAAAAAAAAATGAAGCCGCTCTCCGCCGCCAGTCCGGCCAGATGCGCCGCCGCCTCCACATTCACTTTCCGGGCGGCGGCGGGGCTGGCCTGGCAAAGGGCGGGCCGGGAGATCGCGGCGCAATGAACCACCCATTGCGGACGGTCGGCGCGGAATTTCTTTTCCACGGCGGCGAAGTCGGTCAAATCCAGCGCCGGGCGGGTCAGGGGGATGACCTCAAACTGCGGCGCGAACTCCGCCGCGGCCCGGGCGACCTGATGCCCGATCAAGCCCCCTGCCCCCGTGATCCAGACGCGCGCCCGTTCCTGCTGGGTGTTCACAAAGCGCCTCAGTCAACCAGCCGCCGGCTTAAATCCCCATAAGCGTCAATGCGCCGGTCGCGCAGAAACGGCCAGTGGGTGCGGGTGACTTCCACGCGGCTCAGGTCCACGGGCACGATCAGCGTTTCCTCCTGGTCCACGCTGGCCTTGGCCAGGATTTGGCCGGAGGTGCCGGCCACAAAACTTTGGCCCCAGAATTCCAGTCCCGCTCCCCTGCCCTGCTTTTCCACTCCCACCCGGTTGACCGCCGCCACGTAGCAGCCGTTGGCCACGGCGTGGCTGCGCTGGATGATTTCCCAGGCGCCATATTGGTCGGCGCCATACCGCGCCTTTTCCCCCGGATGCCAGCCGATGGCCGTGGGATAAAACAAAATCTCCGCCCCTTGCAGCGCGGTCAGGCGCGCCGCTTCCGGATACCATTGGTCCCAGCACACGCAGACGCCGATCCGGCCATGGCGCGTCCGCCAGGCGCGAAACCCCGTGTCGCCGGGTGTAAAGTAAAACTTTTCGTAGTAGAGCGGGTCGTCGGGAATGTGCATCTTCCGATACACCCCCAGCAAACTGCCGTCCGCGTCAATCACCGCCGCGCTGTTGTGATACACCCCGGAGCCGCGCTTCTCGAAGAGCGAGGCGATGAGGACGACCTGGTGCCGCCGGGCCAGCTTTTGCAGGGCCTTGGTGCTGGGGCCGGGGATGGTCTCGGCCAGCTTGAAGAATTGGTGGTCCTCGCTCTGGCAGAAATAAAGCGACCGGAAAAGTTCCTGCGTGCAAATAATTTGCGCGCCCCGGCCCGCCGCCTCGGCCATGCGCCGCAGGGTGTTGGCAAAATTCGCCTCCGGATCGGAGCCGCAGCGGGCCTGGATCAGTCCCAGCGTGACGGCGGGAGATTTTCTGGACCTGGGTTTTCTTGTCTTCAAGATTCCACCGGCGGCGCGCCGGACGCTTCCTAGATCACCGAGGGCGGCTTGGGAATCACCGTGGTTTTCCCCTGGTCCTCGCTGATGCCCTGGGGACCGGCGGCCTGGCCGAACAGTTCGCGCATGAACTTCCCCAGCGTCTCGTTGGTCGGCCCGTAGCCCTGATGATAAATGTAATACTCCAGATCATACAGCAACTCGTCCGCGGTGGCGTAACGCTTGGACAGGTCCCGCGCCAGGGTGCGATGCAGGATTTCGTTCAGGCGCGCGTCAATCTTGGGGTTGATCTGGCTGAAATTGGGCAGCGGCATCGTCATGATCCGCTCGCGCGACTCATCGGCGTTGTTGCCCTTGAAGACATTGTAACCCAGCAGCAGGTTGCCCAATACGACGCCGGTGGAAAAAATGTCGGACCGTTTGTCCGTGATCTGAAAATCCGCCTGCTCCGGACTCATGTAATCGGCCTTGCCCGCCACCACTTCCCCCTCGTTGTCCGCCAGCAGGCCGCGCGCCTTGGCGATGCCGAAGTCAGTCAACTTCACGTCGCCCGCAAAGGCGATCATGATGTTTTTGAAACTCACGTCCCGATGCACGATGCCCAGCGTCTTGCCCGCGTCGTCTGTTTTGGCATGGGCGTAAGCCAGCCCGCGCGCCACCCGGCTGGTGATAAACACGGCCAACTCCGTCGGCAGCGTCCGGCGCTTTTCCGCCACCTGCTGGGCGAACTGCTCCAGGTTCACCCCGTGGATCAATTCCATGCAGATGAAATACAGTCCGCGCGCCTCGCCCAGATGGTAGGTCTGGACGATGTTGGTATGGATCAGGTCGGCCACCAGCTTGGCCTCCCCGATGAAATTCTCGATGAATTGTTTCTGGCTGGCGTAATTCTGCCGGATGACCTTCATCGCCACGCGCTTGACAAAGTTGCGCGCCCCGTGCTGCTCGGCTTCGTACACCACCCCCATGCCGCCCTCGAAAATCTTGCGCACGATTTCGTAGCGGAACTCGTTTTGAATGGCAAATAACGCGGCCATGCTGCGATGTTCGTAAATTGCGCGGCCAAGTCAAGCTTTTGCCCGCTTATATGCAAAAAAATTATCCCGCCCCGCCGCACGGCCCGGCCGGAAAACCCGCAAAATGCTCCTTTTTCTGCTTGCGCGGCTCCGCCGATTCGTTTTAATAGTCCCCGCCTCGGTCCATGCAAACGAATCGGGGCGAACAATTGACTTAACAATTAACCGGAACACACATTATGGCAAAAGCACTCTCTAAATCTCAACTCGCCGCGGAAATTGCGGCGCAAAGCGGTCTCACCAAAAAAGCCGGCGCGGAGCTTCTCGATAATCTCGCCGCCCTCGCTTACAAGCACGCCAAAAACACCTTCACCCTGCCGGGCATTGGCAAGCTCGTCCTGGTCAATCGCAAGGCCCGCGTTGGCCGCAACCCGGCCACCGGCGCCACCATCCAAATCCCGGCCAAAAAAGTCGTCAAATTCCGCGTGGCCAAGGCCGCCAAAGACGCCATCCTCGGCGCCAAGTAATTTCCGCCCTTCATCCAAGGCACTCTGCTTTCCTGTCAGAGTGCCTTTTTTCATCCCCGCCAACCCAGCGCCCCTTCACCCCGCCGCTCCGCCGCCTTCCTTTCGATGAAAATCGCCGTCCTTGGCTGTGGCGCCTTGGGAAGCTACTACGGCGCCCGCCTTTGCCGCGCCGGGCACGACGTCCATTTTCTCCTTCGGTCTGACTACGAGGTCGTTTGCCGCGACGGCGTCAGCATCCAAAGCGTCGAAGGCGACTTCCATGTCCGCCCCAAGTGCGCCCGCCGCCCGGAGGAAATCGGCCCCGCCCAACTGGTCCTCATTGCCCTGAAAACCACCGCCAATTCCGCTCTGCCGGGCCTGCTCCCGCCCCTGGTTGACAACGCCACAGCCGTCCTGACCCTGCAAAACGGCTTGGGCAACGAAGAGTTTATCGCCCGCCTCGTCGGCCCTGAAAAAACATTGGGCGGCCATTGTTTCGTCTGTTTAAACCGGGTTGCCCCGGGAAAAATCCACCACCTTGCCCACGGCGCCGTCGTCCTGGGCGAATATGGGCGCCCTTCCCAGCCGCGCACCCATCAAATCGCCGGCCTCATCGCCCAATCCGGCGTTCCCTGCCGCGTGACCGAAAACCTCCAGCAAGCCCACTGGGAAAAACTCCTTTGGAACATCCCCTTCAACGGCCTGGGCGTCGCCGCTTGCGCCGGGCTGGACGCCGTCCTGCGCGGCCGGCTCCTCCCCGGCCAGAAACTCGGCCCCTGCCTGACCACCGACCTTTTGCTGGCTGATCCGGCCTGGACGCAACTGCTGCGCGAACTGATGATCGAAACCATCCGCACCGCCCAAGCGCTGGGGCTGGCCCTGCTGGAGAGCGAAGCCGACGAACACATCGCCCGCACCGCCCGGATGGGGGCGTATCGGGCCTCCACCCTGGTGGATTTCGAGCGCGGCCAGGAACTGGAGCTGGAGAGCATTTTCCTCGCCCCCCTGCGCATCGCCCGTCAGGCCGGCGTCCCCACCCCCCGCCTCACCGCCCTCTGCGCCATCTTGCAGGAATTGACAATCAACAACACAAACGACAAACGGCCTCCAAGCCCGCAATAGTCCGCACCTCCCTTTTTGGGGCGGCGCTTGCGTGTGTCGAGCACGGACCGCGGCTCTGTGAGCCGCAGCACTGTGGACCGGCTTGATGGCGCAGGTTCCGTCCCTTGTCCGGCTTGGTCGCCGCCGCTGCGGGACATCGTCCCGCGCTCCGGCGCAAAGGAACGATTCCCCGGAAGCCGCGCCCTCAAAGCGCCTGGCCCCAGAACCGGGGTCTTTGCACAGGAGTTCCCGCATCAGCGGCACGGGTGGCATGGCGTGCTGGAGCAATTCATCGTCGAATTTCTCCAGCGAATACGCGGCCCCTTCCTGCGCTTGAAGATGCACTCTGCCCCCATGAAATTGAAGGATGGACACTGCAAGACGCCTCCCCTGTGGTCTTTGCCCCTCCTTGGCTTCGGATAAAGATTATGCTGACCGGCGAGGTCTGCGGACGTTGGTGGTGCATGGCCTTTTAAGGCTTGCAACTGAGCCAAATGAGTGGAAAATCTCCAGCCATGCGATATGAAGATCTAGAATTCAAGGTGCCGGAGCAGTGCGATGACTATGAGGATTGTTCTGCGTTCGTCACTGCCTCCGTTGAAAGCATAATGAAGGAGGCCATCGGTGCAGGTCGCAACAAAATCATCATCAATACCAATCTCAAGCTAGGTCTTCCGATGGAGAACATTAACAAGATAGCTGGTCCATTCGTTGAAGCATGGGCAGTCGAGGTGTTCCAGGATGTTCTTGAGGACGCAAACAACCGTTACTGCCTGATCAACGTTGAAGCGAAGGAACGCCTATATATGGCTGACGTGATCCTTCAGTTCAAGAAAGAGCGAAAGCATGAAAGCGGCGTCACTGCTGAGCTCGATGTAAAGGCCACGGCAGAAGACATAGAATCGAGTGGCAAATCGCCTAACATTACCTCTTTCAAGCGAATCCGAACCGCCTACGTCGAGGATCCTGACTATATCTTCATCATTCTTTCGCTCAAACACAAAGTATACTCGACCAAGAATGCGGCAACCGGCATGATGGATGGCATAATGGAGGTCGTCGCCTACAACGCCTACGACCTGAAGTACCTGTCAGTGTCGGACATCAGCTACAATCCTGCGCTTGGCAGCGGTCAACTTCAAGTCCGTGATATCCATTACGTTAAACTTACTAAACGGACAACATGGGAATTCTGCCAGTTACTCGACCGAAAGTTTATTGCATCAAAGAAAGGTTTCGATGAATGGCTAGAAATGGCCAACGCCAATGATTGGATCAGGAGCAATGAATAACATCGAAATTATTACCGGTGACGCACTTGTCGAGCTGGGCAAAATCGAGACCAGTTCAGTGGACTTAATCGTTGCTGACCCTCCGTATAATCTTGGGAAGGACTACGGAAACAATCACGACATTCAGGGCTTTGATGAGTATTTGCTGCTTTCCAAAAACTGGCTTCGCCAGGCCCACCGAATTCTCAAACCTTCAGGAACTATTTATGTGTTCATGGGATTCAAGTTTATATCTTATCTTTATGACATTTTAGACCGCGAGCTGGGGATGTTCTTCAACAGTTGGATAGTCTGGCACTATACACAGGGCATGGGGAAAATTAAGGGATTCTCTGCACGTCATGATGATATTCTGATGTTCACAAAATCCAAGGAGTTCAAGTTCAATTTGGACAACGTTCGCGTCCCCCAGAAGTACTTCAGAGATCGAAACAACATGAGAGGAGCAAATCCCGGTGACGTCTGGGAGTTTTCGCATGTCCACTATTGCAATGGGAATAGACAAGATCACCCAACGCAGAAACCAGAAGGATTGATTGAACGAATGGTATTAGCCTCATCGGACGAAAGCGACCTTGTGGTAGATCCGTTCTCGGGCAGTGGGACAACACTTCGCGTATGTCAACAACTTGGTCGGAAGTCGATTGGCATTGAGATCAATCCTGATTACGTGACTATGACAAGAGATCGTTTGGCGGCGTCCTTTGAGGGATTCGACAGCGTAGACTCTCGAATGGAGAGAGTGCCACTGGACCTGCGGCGGCCTGATGTACGGAGAGAATATCTCGAAAACCACAAGCATTGGTTCTTGCGGCACCATGAGAATGCAATTAGGAAGTTTGAGGAATCAGTGGCCTTACAATATGGACAAGCAGACGATGAACCGTCGCGACAGATGATAATGCTTGAAGAATCTGGGAAGCACAGACCCAAGTCGCTTGAGCGAACGAGATCGAGTCAGGGGCCTTCAACCGCTACGACGCAACCAACCTGCCATGCAGAAGTCGAAGGTCGAATGGGTCAAACAACAGCTTTGTCCCGTCCTGCTGAAGGACAGCCCGGGATTCAAGCATAAATTGGACATTTGGTGGTATCCCGATCTGAAACTGGGTCGCAGGCATACCCTCATCACGCTTGATAAAGGGTCGCTTTTGAAGATATAAGATGCGGGACGAATGGATAGATTAACGCTTTTCGGATTATTCGCGGTCACGGCGATGCTGGTTTTTTACGCACTGGAGGCTCGCAGCCGGTGGTTCATCCTGGCTTTTGCCGCCGCCTGTGTCCTCGGATCAATCTATGGTTTTCTTCAAGGAGCATGGCCATTCGGAGTCGTGGAAGCAATCTGGTCTGGCGTTGCGTTGCGACGATGGTGGCTGGCCGCTCAACCCAAATCGCATCACCTCAAAGCCGGCGACCCTCCATCGGAGGGGTCAAACAAGAATGGCACTTAAGTCAAGACCTCGGTAATTGCGGGCGTTTGACTTCCAGCGGCAATTGCGATGGAAGGAGGAGAATGGCCCTTGGAACTCAGGCCCGCTTCCGGCCTTGCACCAGCGCCAGCATCTCCCGATCCAGCTTGTGGCCATGCCAATTCTCATATTCTACGTCCGGCCGGTCGCTGTCAATAATTCCGAATGACCCCGTGAAATTCCACATCGCCCAACCCCAGCCCGCCGCCGTCCACAAATCCACATAGTCCCGCAGCCAGGCCAGGACGACGGCGTGCGGCGTTTTGTTGTAAGCGCCAAATTCCCCCACCACCACGCCGACGCCTTGCCGTTCCAGGCTTTTCCAGGGCGCGATTTGGCGGGATCGAAGCGTCTCTTTGTCCCAATGCACCCCGTCCTGTTCGATGGGCCAGGTCGGCTCCGCCCATCGGTCTGAGCCGTTCATCCAACTGGCGCGATAATGCGAAACATGGATGGGCGCATAACCGCGCGTGGCCGCTGCCACTCCCAGCCCGGCCAGTTCGGTCGGGGCGGTGTTGCCCCAATCGCGTCCGTCACAGATGATCAATCGGTCCGGGTCCCGCTGGCGAATGGCCTCGCAGACGCTCTGGACCACGCGCCGGTAGGTTTGCGCTTCCAGTGTGGGCGGTTCGTTGAACAAGTCGAAACTGAGCTGGCGATTGGACGTGCCTTTGTAGCGCTCCGCAAAATGCGCCCAGTGCAATCCGCAAACCCGCAACGCCTCAGCGTCCGACCAGAGCGACTTTTCCTCCGGCGGTTGCGCCACCGTATAGCCGGGCGCGCGGTGGAAATTCAGGCAGACATGGATGCCATGACGCGCGCCCAGCTCCACCGCTTGATCAATCTGCTTGAGGGTCGCTTCCCGAAACTTGGTCCAATCCCCCTCCTCGATCCACATCCGGTAATCCATCGGCAGGCGGACAAAATTGAACCCCAATTCCGCCAGCCATTCAAAATCCCGCTCCGCAAAGGCATCATTGCGCCCATTGAACTTGTTGAGCAGGTTGAACCCGCGCCACGGCGGCAGCTTGGCGGCTGTGGCTTCCGGCAACCCCGGCCCATCCGCCCCCGCCGATGCCGCCGATGCCGCCGCGCCCAATCCCGCCGCCGCCATGGTTTTGAGAAACGCTCTTCTGGTGGTATTCATGCCTCCATATCACTCCGTAATGTCCAAAATTGCCAATCAATTAGTGGACCATCAAAGTCAATAAGAATTACCCGCCCAAAGCGCTATTTTTCCGCCGCGAAAACGCGGTAGCTGTGCGGCGGCAGATGGACATTGAAGGAAGCGCGTCTTTCCCCGCTTTGCGGCCCACGCCGGAAACCCTCGGGCTGCGCCTGGGCGGCCAGCGTCTCGCCGGTGACCAGGTTCCGCAGTTTGGTGAATTCGGGGGCCACCGAGACCTTCACGTCCGCGGCGGCGGGCAGATAGGATTCCACCACGCAGGTGTTGTTGTCGTACGCAAACAAGGCCACCCGGGCCGGTCCGTCCAGGCGAATGGGGAAGCCCGCCATGACGTAATTCTTGACTGTGCTGGTGACATCCTGGGGCAGGCGGTAAAGGTCGTTGAAGTTTTCCGGGATGGTCCAGACGTAGAGGACGCCTTTGGAATAGCGGTTCATCAGCAGGAGGGGATAGCCCCGGCCGTTGGCCATGGCGCGCAGCAGCGCCCAGGAGTCATTGGTCAGGAAAAAAATCTCCGGGAAAAGCACGTCCTGGTTCTGGTCCGCCGCCAGGTCCGCGCCGTTGCCGGCCCCGAAGCCGCTGGAATACTCATGCGCCAGCACCTTGTGGTCGCTGTATTGCACCTCGGCGATGTCTTCAATCCCCTTGCCTTGCAGCGCCCGCAGCAGGCCGCTGGTGATGACGACCGATTTGCCCGCCGCCAACTGCGCTTTGATTTTGGCCACGATCTCCGGGTCAAACTTGGCCGACTCGGTCAGCAAGACCACACTGGCTCCGGTGGGAAAGGTGGGATGCAGGTCAATCGGGATGCCAATCATCCCAAGATAATTGTGCAGGAAATCCTCGCCCGTGGACTGATAGGGCTTATAGCACTGGATGCCAATGGGCTGGCCGAGCTTGCCCAGGAATGGATCCACTTGCTCCACCGCATATCCCGCCGCGCGCGCCATCGTCAAACCTTCCGGCGCATTGGTCGGGGCGGACTTCACCATCGCCTCATAGTCGAAGCTGGTTTGGTTGGTCTGCCAGGCCGCGCGGTCGCCCGGGCGGATGGGCTGGGTCAAAGCCGCCCAATTGAACAGCATCATTTCCGGCGCCTTGGCCAACAACGTGTCCCAAAGCTGCTCCGCGTAACGGTCCACATACCGCAGGCTGAAAGTATCCACCCATCCGCCGCCGTTGCCTCCGGGCTTGATGTTGTCGAAGTAACGCATGATGAGATAGCTCTCGTATTGCTGCAAATTCTGGTCCGTGATGTCCGGGTCGCGCGTTTCCGTGCCGGTATAGATGCCGTCGAACATTTGCGGCACCTGGTCCAGATCATAGCCCGCCCCCTGGAAATGCTCATACCAATTCGGGAACTTGATCACCATCTTGACTTTCGGATTGACTGCCCGCGCCGGCTTGATCAGCAGGTTCACCGACGCCTCCCGCATCAGGTCCAGCCGGAACTGCGTCCAGCTCCGGTCCCCTTTGGCCGCGATGTCCGAGTCGGACTTCGTCGCCGCAAAAAAGAAATCGTCCTGGATGATCTCATCAAAATGCCGCGCCGCCAGTTCGGCCGCCTGCTGGATGAATTCCCGGTCCTTGGGGTCAGTGTAACAAAAACTCCGGAACTGCCCGCCATAACTCCCGTCCGACAGCGCCATCCCGCCCGCGACCTTCACGCCCCGGTCCAGGAAAAACTTCTTCACCTGCTCCAGCAAATCCTCCCCCGCCAGTTGCCGGTCGCGCTGCACTTCCAGGTACACCTTGTCCACCTTCAACTGGCTGCTGATCACCGACCACTGGTTGCTCAGAACGGCCGGGTCGGAAAAACTCCGCACCACGCCGACGGGAACATAGATGGAGACATCAAAGTTCGTGTATTGGCCCGCGGTGCAGCAGATGGCCGGGAACAAAAGCAGGCCCAGCCACTTGCCGGCGCGGGAGCGGAGAACAGGCAGATTTGTTGTCATAGTTTTGATAAGTAATAATGCAGGCGCGATCTCACGCGGCGGATTTCATTGGTAGCGGTAGAGCTTCACCCGCTGGATGGTGTAAGCGTCGCCGCGAAAACGCAACGCCCGCCATTCCGGCGTCTCATCCCCGTTCAACCGGCGTCCGGGAATCCAGCGGCCCTCCCGGTAAACCCCTTCCTCAACCGTGCCCAGCCCCACCTTTTGCGCTGGGTCGGTGGCCACAGTGAAATAGACGTTCATGCTTCTGCCCACAACGAGGAAATCGTCCGGCCCTTCCGCGATGAACAAGCCCGCCACCCGGTCCGGCGAAGTGTTCGTAGCCGGGCCAAAAGAGCGCGCCGAAAACCGCGCCTCAATGTTGTAATTCCCCAGGCGCACGGTCTGGGTTTGGTCCCTGTCAAGCAAAACCGCCGTCATCAAGTTCCGGCCCTGGCTCGCCAGAATCATGGGCGAGACTTGGGCAATGACATCGTATGCGCGCGCCAGTTCCGTGTCCGCCCCCGCCATCCGGTCAATGCCGAATGGCGAATAACCCATCGCGTCCTGCGCGCCAAACGCCCAAATCCCGTTGGCCGCTCCGCGCGCATCCCCCCGCGACTCCGGGATGAAAAGCGGATTGCCCGATTGCGCGAACCACTGGCACCACTCGGTGAAATTGGTCGCGTAAATGTCAGGCGACAAAATGTCTATGTCCCGCGCGCCGGCCCGCCAGACATCCATCACCTGCGGCAACGGCCCGCCGCTCGGATAATCGCCGGGCTTCGGATAATCGGGCTGGCGCAACCAGGCGTTGACATACATCGGCAGCGCATACTCCCCCTTGCCCGCCGCCGCCACGCGCCCAATGTAGCGCGCATAATTCCAGGCCATGAACATTTCGTCCGTCGCATCGCCCGCGCCGAACACCTCTTCCCACGTTCCCGAGGTCTTGAAGCCGGCTGTTTCCCATCGCTGGCGCAATTGCGGAATCAGCGTGTCCTTGTGCGCCTGAAGGTAGTCGAGCAGTTCCTTTGGCGCCGGTCCGGCGAAAGCCGTGTCCGCGGCGGAACTGTGGTCGCGGCTGTCGCCAAGAATCCCCACCTCGTTTTCCACCTGGATCATCAGCACGGTGTGCTTGCCGCCGTCCGTCTCGCGCAAATGGCGCATGAGGGCGGCGAAAGCGCGCGCGTCAGCGTCCCGATTGGCGCCGCTCAACGTGCTCAAAACCGGCACGCTTTTGCCATCCTTGCTCCGGGCCAGAGGAAACCGTTCCTGATTCGTCTTGACCCAGAGCGGCTGGTAAGTGGATTTGCCGTTCTTCCAACTCCCGAACCAGAGGAAAACCAGATGCAGATTGTTGGCGCGGGCTTCCTGGATCAGGCCGTCCACCAAGCCGAACTCGAACTTGCCCTCCTGCGGTTCGATCAGCTCCCAACTCACCGTGGCCAGCACCGTATTGAGATGCGTCGCCGCCAGCTTGGGCCAGAGCGGTTTCATATAATCCAGGCTCGACGCGCTGGAATTGTTCAACTCCGCGCCGCGGACCAGAAACGGATGCCCGTCCACGATCAACCGCGTGGCCGTGCCTTGCCTTTCCAAATGCGGCAGCAACGGATCGGTTTTTTCTCCCGCATAAGCACCGACCGAAAGCAGCCCCCCCGCCAGCCAACACAAGATTCCCACCCTCACATTCACGCGCGGGTGTAGCGTCGGCGCTACGCGCCGATGTTCAGGCAAACGACGGCTATTCACGTGCGGAATTCTACCGTTGCGCCGCTCAAATGACCAGCCATAAAACAAGATTGCCGAAAATTAGAAAACGCGGTAGGGCGAGACTCCGTCGAGCCGTGATATGCGCCCAATTCGAGCAGTACCGATAATGCCGCAGGACAGACGAGGAAAAAGCATCCACCAGAAGGCACGAGAGGCCCAACGCGGCAAGCCGCACCCGAATCCGGAATTGCCCGCAGATAACCGGCCCGATTCACGCAGATTGGAAAACGGTAGGGCGAGACTCCAGTCGAGCCGTGAAATCAAAAAGGGGCCTGACGGAATTTCGCCCCGCCAGTGTGAAAGTCCCGCCAGGCTCACCGTACTTTTGCCCATTTCCCATGCCGTGCCGGGCGCCAAACCTTCCGGGGACCACACGTCCCGATTCCGAATCGGGATGTGGCGGTTGGCGCCCTCGCCGACCGCTTTCCATAAACAGCACCCACCGAGAGGCCCAACGCGGCAAGCCGCGCCCGAATTCGGAACTGCCCGCAGATAACCGGGCCGATTGACGCAGATTAGAAAACGGTAGGGCGAGACTCCAGTCGAGCCGTGAAAATCAAAGAATGGGCCTGACGGAATCTCGCCCCGCCAGTGTGAACGTCCCGCCAGGCTCACCACACATTTTGCCCATTTCGCTTGACGTGCCGGGCGCGACAGGCAGGATTGGCCCAAGCCGCGCCCCGACGAAACGCCTCTGCCCCTTTGGTCAAATCCCCCAGCCGCTGCAAATCGGGAGCAGGAACACCTTGAACAACCATCTCCATGAGTGGAGCACAACAAATAATGTCACCGCATAATTGGGCAAAAATATGGTGACCCCTATGACGATGGACAAAAGACCAAAGAGAATTCGCGTGCTATCACAGAAGTTGCCATCAGTTATTCCTGAGGGAATCATCGCCATTCCCCGGTAAGTGTGAAAGCTGCCCAAAAGTACGGATTTGAGAAATCTTTCGAGTTTATCATGGACAACTGCGCTTCCCGCCAGGCTTTCACGCGAGATTCACCCGACTGCCAGCGACCTATAAATTCTGACATCAACTGATCTGTCGCCTTGTCGCTGATATTCCAATGGCTCGCCAACACAGTCTGCGCGCCGGCAATGAGGAAGGCACGGCGCAGGGACATCACGCCCTCGCTAATTTTCACCTCGCCAGTACCGGAGTCGCAAGCACTCAAAATGACCAGTTCCGTCCCCTGTAAATTGAGCAGCGATGCCTCCAAGCCCGTGAGTAAGCCGTTCTCGGCCAGGGGGTTTGTAATTTGCTTTGCATGGTTCGCCCCTGCCAGCGCAATCCCGCAACGCACCATTGGATTTTCCCAATTGATATTTCCTTTAGCGTAGGACAGCCATCTCGTTTGATCGAATTCCTGATCGGGAAAATAAAAACCATGCGTCGCCAGATGCAGCACGCGCGGCGATTGCACGGCCTTCAATTCCGCTTCGCGCGCATTCGCGCCCAAATACAGGATGGCACCGTCACCGAGCAGCTTCGTCACACTGCGCGCCTCGGCTTCCGCGCCAGGCAACGGTTGGAATTTTACGCCGTCAAAGTTGCGGCTCGAAGAATGAAGCACTGACGGGTTGCCCGCCAGTTGCAGGCTCGAATCCAAGGGGTGTGCGTTTGCAAGATCGAAATCAAAATCGGGATTCCCCATTACAACTGACTTTGAACTTCTGGCATCGGCCTTTGGCTTTGCGAGCCGCACGATCTCGCGTCCGCTGGTGACGTAACTCATAGTTTTTTCTTCCACCAAAAATTTGTTGCCGACCGGCAGCATTTCAAATGGCACACGGCACAACTGGCCGTCGGGACAGACGATAAGATGCGAAGCATTCGTCAAATACCCGGCCAGCGGGGCATAAACCAAGCCACTCAATTGCTGCAATGCGGCGGATAAATCCTTGGCGGCGAATTGCCCGGCGGTCATTCGTTTGCAGACAAGGGCAATGCATTTATTGATGGGCGTGGCTTCGCCCAAATCCACACGTTCGACGAATACGTTGGTTGAACCGTTTCCCAACGGAAACGTCAGATAGACGGCGTAACGCTGCTCTTTCCATTGGTTTGTTGTGGCTGCAAACTCGTAACGGCGGTACTGTATGAAATCCACCAGCGCGGAATGCGCCGGGAGGTTGTGGGCGATCTCGTTTAAAGTCAGACTTCGCTCACGAATCGTCTGTGCCACCAACCCGACCCGTTCGGCCAATTTGGCCTCGATTTGGCTTAATTCATCCTGCAATTCGCGCCGCTTGGCCTCCGGTTTCCTTTTTTGGAGTCCACCCCGGCCAAGCTGTCCCAACTGAAATTGTGCGGCGCGGTATTGTTCACCAAGTGCTCTAGTGGCAGTTCGTGGGTCGGCTTCAAACGCGGTTTGGGCTGCGCGAACTTCCTCCAAAAGCGCTTTGTTCAGGGCCAATTCCGCAGCCCCGGCGGCCCGAGCCTTATCCAAGTTCATTGCCGAGCCTACGCCACAGACTGAATGAAAGATTTCCACAGATTGAAACGAACTCTGGATGGAACGAAGCGCATCTGGGTCAGACAAAGAAAGGATTTGTCGAACGAAATAATGGCGCTGCCTCGTGAAAAGTTCGGTAGAGGTTGAAAGACTCCGCTCAAGATCATGCTGTTGTTCAAACAACACAGCCAATTCCCCCAGCACCTCAAGCACGTCAGGACTCTCCGGGCCGTAAAATTTTTCGTCAATGGCCAGAGCATGGTGGAGGGCCGACGATGCTTCAGGATAATTTCCAAGATGCAACTGGATTTGTCCGAGAAGAAAAAGGCCATCTGTTTCCAATGGCTGGTCGGGTCCCAAACGCCTTTCACAAATGTCTATGCTTCGTTGGCATAGAGTCAGCGCCTTCCTTTCATCTCCCAAACCCTGGTAAATCGCGGCCAACGAGACAAGGCTATCAGCGACATCAGGATGATCTTGGCCCAACACTTTCTGTCTGATTTCCAAAGCGCGTTGGCACAGCGGTAACGCGTGCGCGTAATCTCCCTCCAACCGGTAAACGCCCGCTATGTTATCCATCGTCGTGGCAACGTCGAAGTTTTCCTGGCCGAGTAGTTTTTCAGTGATAACCAAACTCCGCTGGAAAAGTGGCAGCGCCAGTTGGTAGTCCCCCATTTCTCGATATTCCCAGGCGAGATCATTCAGTATATCCGAGACTTCCGTGTTTTCCGCTCCCAGCAATTCCTGCCGAATCTCCAGACATTGTTGATCAATGGACGCAGCTTGCGCGTAATCCCCTAAATCGTCGTAAAGGCCAGCCAGATCACTCAGCAAGTCGGCGACATTCGTGTTACTGCTGCCCGATGCTTTCACGGCCTCCCCCAAACGCTGCCTAAATTGTTGAATCGAATTCGTTAATTCTGCGTAGGTGTTAGTGTTGTAGTCGAACGTTGGTCTGTTGGAGTTGGTGGTCACGGTTTGTGCGCGCAAACCGTGGCCAAAAAACGCCCCTCCCGCCAAAACCGTGACAATCAGCACACGGATGTTCTGAATACAGCGCATAATCTAAACCTGCCAGATCGCAAACGAAAGGTCGAGACGCAAGTTTCAAGGCTCACAGAGTTTGCTGACCCGTCGGTAATACCAAATTGCTAAAAATCAATTTGGCGGAATACCACCATAGGAAGAACACAACCATTCAGTTTTAGTGGGCGGAGGCGGAGTTCCCCCTCGTCTCCAAGTACGGCCTCCGCTTTCATCACCAGTCCATTCACCTTGGGAGTCCCTTTTTGGTTGTGCGAAACTCGGCGCACCGGTCTTTCCATTCACCCAGTAACCGACCCACCAAGTCGTCCTCCCATCGTGATTGCCCCAAGCCGCTTGGGGACTTTTTGGTTCCGGCATGATGTATGTCCAACCAGCATGTTTTAGTTCAATCGCCCTTTGGATTGTTGATTTGTCGCAAGAAAAAGCGCCGGACCGTAATTGTGGTGGAGTAGAATTTGTCGCATTGGCTGCGGATGTGTACGAAACCGTGCCGAGCATCAGCACGATTAGAGCAAATAAATGTTTAATGGAATGCATAGCGTTATAGCGGAATTGGCTTGCTAACAGCCATTTTAGTTGCGCGGAACGCGAATCGTCCCGTTACCGCGATAATTCAAATTGTCTGTTACGGTCTTATTGGGCGGCGTGCGGTAATAGGGACGCACCACCGTGCCGTCGGTTCGCGTATAGCCGTTCACATGCACGGACGGATATGCGGCGGCGGGATTGCGATACACGTAATCATGGTTGGCACCGGAGTAGCTTGAAGATCCGACGAGCGAGCCGTAATCGGAACGGTAATATGGCGCAACGAAAGTGCCACTGCTGCGATAATAACCGCTCACCCAACCGGCTTGGGCGGCAAGCGCAGTCACGAGAATTGCAGCGGCGAGGACGAATTTGATCAGAGTTTTCATATTTTTAACATTGCTTTTATTTTTGTTGATTCTGGCGTCCGTTCATCGAACGGCCTCCACCCAATTGATCGCAATCGCGTTCGGGTTTCTTACAACTTTTTCAGATGCGTTGACCGCAGGGATGAGTTTTGGCAATCTAAAGCTGTGAATCCGCCGGACCTGCACGCATTGAAGTTGGGTGACGAATCCGCCTGGGATGCGGCCTTCGACTGGTTGTGGCCTACGGTGTTCGCGGTGGCCCAATTGAAACTCCAGCCATTTCTGCCGGATGAGGTCGAGGACACGGCGATTGAAGCGTTGGAAGAATTGGTGGCCAAGGTGCGGTCGGTCAATTCGGTGGAAGAGTTGAAGCCGTTGGCGGCGAGCATTGCGCATAATCGCGGGGTGAGCCTGCTGCGAAACCGTTTCGCCAAAAAGCGCGGTGCGGGCAAAACGGAATCACTTGATGTGCCAGCAGAGGACGGGAAGGCCAAAGACGAGCCTGCATCGGGAGATTCACCGCTGGACTCGTTGGCGGAAAAGGAACTTGCCGCACGGCTGCAAAAATCGCTCGCGGAATTGAAACCACCGCAAGGCGAAATACTTTCTGATTTTTTCCTTCACGGCTTGCGTTACGAGGAGATTGCCAAGAAACGGGGTGTGGCCGTTGGCTCGGTGGGTGTTTATTTGAAACGCGGATTGGAAGCGATGCGGCGCATTTGGGGACAGGAAGAAAATAGTTGAAAGACGCGAAAGGCATTTTGCGATGAATTAAATGAACATGAATAACGAACGATTTTTTAATCTGGCCATGAAGGTCATTGCCCATCAGGCCGCAGACGTGGAGCGCGCTGAATTCGACGCCTTGCTTGCCAGCCAGTCGGAGTTGCGCGTGGAGTTTGCGCGACTGGAGACAGACGCTCGCGTGGCTAAGGATGCGCTGCCGATGATGGATGCAATGGAAGCAACGGCGCGCGAGTTCCCCGCCTATGCGCGCCAGCGGCTACAAACGAAGGTGCGGCAGACGCTTGGCCGCCCGGTGGCAAAACAAGAGTCAGATCGAAGCGTAGCATGGGGCTGGCGGTGGATTTTAGGTCTGACGGTGGCGACTGCGGCAGTTTTGTTCGTTGCATTGCCGATTTTTCGCGCACCAGGCGGGCCAGTTATTGGAGTTGCCATGCTGGATACCGTGGGCGCCGTTCGCACCTCTGACACCAATGAGACCGAGATTCTCAAACAGCAATGGAGGAATTCGACCTTTCAGAGTTTCGACAAATCCGACTCACTGGAAAATTGGGAGACGAACTGGCCGGAAGGCAACAAGGTGACGGCGAAGGTGGTTTACGACCGCGCCGCCGGAGAAGTGCGCGTGTCGCTGCATGGCCTCGCGAAACCACAGCAGCGAACCTTTGTTATCGAGCGCGATTTAGCTGCGACAATCCAGGAAGCAAATGCGTTCATTCAGGAGCAGACGAAGCATTGATATTTTTTATGGAAGATCGTTTCCTATCACCTCAACATTTTGTTTGCCTGCATTCTTATGGGAATGCAGCCGATGCTTTCGCGCCCTGGCCAGAGAATGTTCGCTGGACGAAACTTTCAGGGCCGGGCGCGGGAATGTTTCGGCCGCCGGTCAGCCCCTTTGATTCTTGGCGTATGCTGATAAGGCCGCGGGATAAACGAGGAACAAGCAGCCACCAAAAAGAGATGGAACAACATAAGGAAGCGCACCTCAGGTGCGAGCAAGAGGCACAGCGCTGGAGGGCCGCAACCGAATCCGGAATCGCCGGCAGATAACCGGGCCGATTGGCGCAGTTGAAGACTTTTAAACAGGAGGCCGCAGAGCACATCCCGATTCAGAATCGGGACGTTTTCTCCGCGTTCTCCTGTTCAAAAATCCGGCCTTTATCCGCGTGATCTGCGGGCAAATGCCTTTGTTCCTGGATTTGCCGCCGTGCAATAACTCAGATGGATCAGCGATCGGCGAACGAGCGGATCTTCCACGTCACCTTGTCGGTCTGTGCGGCGGCCATGATCTCAATTCCTTCGTGGAATGCGAATGTTTGCATTTGTTCCCTGAACGCGAATCTCATCTCGCGTCCAAGACAACTGAATGGTTTCCGGTCCAACGTCTTCATGTTTTGCCATCTCTGTGAGAGAAGGACGGATGTAGCGTTCCAGGAAAACTGCCATCGTCTTGCCGGCCTTGGATTCCATGTATGCCCAGGCATCCGCACCGACATGGTATTTGCCACCGTTTATTTTGAACGCCGCGATCAGCTCGTCCAGCCGTGCCGAGTGGGTCGGGTCCAGAACGACGAGCACGGGCGTCAAGCCGGCGGCGCGCGCTTCACGAGGGAATGAAAGTTCCTCAGCGAAGCGGCCTTGACCGCTCGCAGCGAGGGTGACGCGCAACTTGAATTCGTAGGCGAGTTGATTCTCGCCGTCGTAGCAGTCAATCTGGCGGCCCTCGCCGGTTGGTTCGCCGCGCTCGTTCAGGCGTTTCACGGGTGAGTTTTTTGAGCCGACAGCCTCACCCCCCAGACAACTCGCGAGCACCGGTTCAAATAAATATCCCGTTTCCTGCGCCGCACGATTGTCCACGTCGAAAATCCATTTCCGCCAGACGAGCCACGACGCGAGCAAGGCATCATCCACTCCGCCAAACTCCAGCAGGCTGCGCGGGCCAATCTGATTCATGGTTGGCTTTGGCTGGGTGGAAAGGATGCGTTGTTACTTGAGCCGCCGTTTATGGAGGGTGGCCAGGTTCTCAAAATAGAGCCGGAAGTCGGCCTGGTGCGCGACACAGGCTGCGAGACTTTCCAAAAGGACTTTAGCGGAAGGACAGCCGGCCTGGGGTGTCTGAAACCACGCCAACGGAATCCGGTAGTAGTCGGCGGCGGGCGGAGCAACGGAGAGGACCGGCAATTGGGAAACAGACGCGCAAACAGCCAAATCGCGGCAGCATTGATCCAGCAGGCAGAACAATTCGTTCTCGGAAAGCGCCACACGGTCATCCCCGTTTCCGAGAATTCGAGCGGCGCTAAAGGCCTTCTTGATTTCGGCTGAAACAGGCATGGTCATGGGCTGGGTTGTTCGAGCAACGCCAACTGTTCGGTTCGTGAATCAGTCAATTCAGCCAGTAGAAATTCAGTTCGCGTCAGCGCTGGACTCATCCCCTCCGAGCGCGTCAGACTAAAGCGAAGCGCGGGCCGTGCAGCGCCCTGATAGCTGGCATGGAAGCCATAGGTTCGCAGGATGTGTTCCGCCACAGTTCGCGCGAGCATGGGCGGGATGGCGTTTCCGATCTGCTGGATGCGGCTGGCCGCGCTTCCGGCAAACACGAACCCGTCTGGAAAAGTTTGCAGGCGCGCGCATTCGCGCAACGTGAGCAAACGGTCCTCCGTCGGATGCACAAATTCGCGCGTCGCCGCGCTCGTAATGGTCAAACTCGGCTCATCGGCAAAGAGCCGCTTCAAACCGGAAGGCGCGCCACCACGTTTCTCCACTGGCGTTCCATCCATCACGCGGCGAAAGGCGCGCCGACGAAACGATCTATGCTGCAAGTCCTCCGGCAAATCCTTCATGGTCTGCCCAGGCTGCAATCCGCGCACACGCTCCAATTGGATTCCTGACAGCGCGGGTGCGTAGTGGTCGGTGACAGTTTTTGCTTCTCCACGCAAATAAGCCTGGAGTTCGTTGTGCGCCGCCTCGCGGTAGCAGAGCGCGCACTCCGCATTCTGTGTCGCAGGGGGGGAGATCGCTGGTGGCGGTCAGAAAAGTAACTTCGCCTTTCCGAAAAATGCTGCCCGAAAACCGCGTGACCGGTTCGGGAAAAAGAAAATCATGTCCCAAACGATTGCCAACTATGAGCACTCGTTTGCGTCGCTGGGGAACCCCGTAGCCTTGAGCGTAAACCTTTTCGACGTTGACGGAATAGCCCGCCTCCAAAAACACCTCAACCGCGTCTCGTAGGTGCAAGCCTCCGGCGTTTGTCAGGAGTCCCTCAACATTTTCCATGACAAACCATTTCGGACGAATGCCTTCCAGCAACCGGACATAATGGCGCAGCAGAAAGTTGCGCGGGTCATCGCTGGACTTCACTCCCGCACTGCTGAATCCCTGGCACGGTGGACCGCCAAGCAAGATATCCAGTTCGCCGCGCTCCAGACCGATGCGTTCCAACGCCGATTCAACGCCAAGTTCGCGGATGTCCGTCGCCTCACAAGCATTCTTGCCAAAGTTACGGCAATAGGACCCAACCGCGTCCATATCAATGTCTGCCGCAAACGGAATATCGTAACCTGCCTGTTGAAATCCGAGAGAACAACCGCCAGCGCCAGCGAACAGGCTAATCGCAGTTGGACCGCGAATTTTGGAGTCAACTCTGTCGAATTGGTCAATCACAACACTGGAGTTTTATCACGTTCACGTCATCGCGTAAATCATTGAATTTGAGCGGGCGTCGGCTGCCGTGAATGCAGGCGATGCTTTCGCGCCAGGGCGGGAGAATGTTCGCTGGGCGAAACTTCCAAGGCCGGGTGCGGGAATGTTTCGACCGCCGGCCAGCCCTTTGATTCTTGGCGTATAGTAGTGTTGACTTCTCGGATGGATCAGCGATCGGCGAACGAGCGGATCTTCCACGTCACCTTGCCGGCCAGCGGGTCGCCGGCCAGTTGATACCCGCCCGCTTGCCTCGCCAGCGAGAGTTCGTGCAGGTTGTTGTCCGTGGGCAGGCAAACCAGCCCTTTGGCCGGCGTCTCTCCCTTGGAGAACACCACCAAGTCCAGGTTAGACCAGTCCATCTGCATGGTGGATTGCGCCAGCTTGATCTGCGGTATCACCGTGCCTTCCCGCACCAGCATGACCACCGGGACCTGGCCCGCTTTGATCTTCTGCCAGCCGCCGGCGCCGGTGTAGGAAACCCCCGTCTGATAATCAATCCACGTTCCCGGCGGAAGATACACGTTCCGCTCCACCGTGTTCTCCTCCAGCAGCGGAGCCACCAGAATGCTCGACCCAAACAAGTATTCGTCGTCCACCAGCCATGAGCCGGGGTCATCGGGATACTCAACGAACAGAGCGCGCACCATCGGCAGCCCGCGTTGCGAGGCGTCCCTGGCCTGGGCATACACATAAGGCATCAACTGGTACTTCAATTCATCCGTGCGCCGGAAATCGTCCATGAACGCCTGCCCGTATTCCCACGGCTCTTTGGGCGCGGTGCCATGACAGCGCGTGTGCGAGGTCAGCACCCCAAAAGCCAGCCAGCGCCGGTAAAGATTATCGCTCGCCCGCGCCACGAATCCGCCCACGTCATGGCTCCAGAACGTGAACCCCGACAGCCCGAAGGACAGTCCGCCCCGCAATTCCGCCGCCATGCCGCCGTCCGTGTTCTCGGCGTCCCCGCCCCAATGAATCGGGTAGCGCTGGCTTCCCGCCCAGGCGCTGCGCGCCCAGATGATATTCTCCCCGGTGGTTTTGCGCGTGATGTCCGCCACCGCTTTGTTGTAGCGCAACGGATAATAATTATGCTCGTAAAAACCCGTCCGGCCCGACGCGAAAATCCCGTTGTTCGGCGCCGCTTCGCCAAAGTCCACCTTGATCGCCCCCACGCCCATCTTGAGCAGATTGGCCAGCTTGCCCTGATACCACTCCACCGTGGCTGGATTGGAAAAATCCAGCACCGCGTCCTCGTAAGTCAGGTTGCCTTTCGGGTCCCGCACCACCAATCCCTTTTCCACCAGCTCGGAAAAAAGCGTGTTCTTGGGCACGAAATAGGGAAGCTGCCAGAGCGAGATGTGAAAGCCGTCGCTCTTCAGGTCGCTGATCATCTTCTGCGGATCGGCGAAGCGGTTGGTCGAAAACTGGTAATCGCACCGCCAATCCGTTTCAAACCAGCCGGTGTCCAGGTGGAGCACGTCGCAGGGCACGCGGTTCTGGCGCAATTTGCCCGCCACTTCGCGCACTTGCGCCTCGCTCGAATAAGTGCAGCGGCTCATCCACAAGCCAAACGACCACAGCGGCGGCATGGGTGCTTTGCCGGTCAGCGTGGTGTATTCGTCCAGAATCTCCTTGGGCGAACCCAGAAACACAAACAAATCCAGCTCGTCATCCCCGATCATCAGCGCGTTGACGCCGCTGAAATAATTCCCGAAATCGCACGTGATCGGCGAACTGCTGTGGATGAACATCCCATAGCCCCGGCTGCTCAGGAAAAACGGAATCGGCTTGTACATCCCCTGGTTCTGGATGCCGTTGGCGTCATCCGTCCAGAGCACCAGCCGTTGTCCCCGCTTGTCCAGGCCCGTGAAGGATTCGCCGCAACCAAAAATCTTTTCCCCCGACGCAAGCGTGAACGCCGCGTTCATGCTGCGCGAATAATCCGCCGCGCGGCGCACAAACGAAAACGGCAGGATGGGCGTGAACGTGGTGCTGTTGTCCGAACTGTGGTCGGTCTTGGTCAGCAGCCGCCCCTCGGCGTCGCGAATTTCGATGTGAAAGGGTCTCTCCAAAATAGTCACCGAGCCGAACTTGCTGGCGTAGCGATGCCCGCCCGCCACCTTGGCATATTGCCAGGAGTCATCCTTGGCCACCGGTCCGGCCAGCATGAGCGATTCGGCCTTGGGATGAAACTGCGGCCCGCTCGCCGCCCGAATCCGGATCGTCCTGGGCGAGACAAACTCAATGGAGAACGGCAGCGCCGGGTTGGCGGCGTATTCCCGGTCGGGGAATTCATTGGGATCAACCGGTTTGAGCACCCCCAGCATGTTGTCAAAAGCCTGCCGCGTGAAATACTGCGAGCGTTGATACCCGATCTTGCCCGCGTGGGTCCCCGGATCAAATTCCGCCACCCTCTCGGCCACGTAATAGAGGTTGGCAAAATCCCGAAAGTCCCCGCTCACGTCCACCGGATCGTTCAGCAGCGTCGACGGCGGGTTGGCCGCAACCAATGCAAGCGTTGGCAGCCAATAGCACACCGCTCCCAGCCACGCCAGCGCCGCCACGATTTTTTGTGTTCTCATAAGATCAATTGATGTGTTGGCCGATTAAGGCAAATTCTTCAGGCCCATGATGCGGAGGATGCGAACTCTTGTCTTGTCCCCAAAATTGACGACGCCTCAATTCAAGTCTTGCGAACCGGCCCCTTCTCTTCGCACTATTTTCCTCATGCGCCGCTCCATTGCCAATGCAGTGCGTTTCATTCCCGACCATTGCAGGCTCCTTCCTCTTGGCCTGGCTCTGGCGCTCGGGCTGGCCTGGCAACCTCACGGCGCTTCAGCGGCCCCGCTCCCCAATTACTTCGCCCGCAACTGGCTGGTCGAAGACGGCCTGCCGGAGGACAACGTTACCTCCACCATCCAGACCGACGACGGCTACATCTGGCTCGGCACCTATAGCGGCCTGGCCAGGTTTGACGGCGTGCGCTTTACCGTCTTTGACAGCGGCAACACCCCGGAACTGGCCAGCAGCCGCATCACCTGTCTCTTTCAGGACAAAGAAGGAACTCTCTGGATCGGACACGAAGCCGGCGAATTGACCCGCTACGACAAAGACGGTCATTTCCATTCCCAGGAAGTTCGCGCCTCCTGGAAAGGACGCAAGATTTTTGGCATCGCCGCCGATGAAACCGGCGACCTGTGGCTGATCAACGATCAAGGTGTCCTGGGGCGCGTGAAGGATGGCGCCGTCGCCTCCCCGGAGCCTGGCCGCCGCGAAAAACTCGTCGGCTATGCCGGCGCCTTCGACGGCTCGGTCTGGGTCACACGCGACGGCTACGCCTCCATTCTCCGCCGCGGCGTCTTGACTTCCCAGCAACTCGATGGGCCGCCCGATCAATCCTATGTCCAGGGAATCTGCCCAAGCCGCGACGGCAACCTCTGGGTCGCCAGCAAAAACCTCCTCCGCAAATGGAATGGCGCCTCCTGGGTGGACGACGGCATGCCAGCCCCTTGGGAAGATTCGCCGCTGACCGCCTTCATTGAAACCAGAAACGGCATGCTCGCCGTCGGCACTCAGGACAAGGGTCTCTTTCTGGTCAATCCTCACGGTCAATTCGTCAACTTCAGCCGCACCAATGGCTTGCTCAATGATTGGATCCGCAGTCTCTGCGCCGATCGCGAAGGCAATCTATGGGTCGCCACCGGCGGCGGCGGCCTGGCCCTCCTCCGCCCCGCCTGTGCCATCACCGTCAATCCTCCCGACCAATGGCAGGGCCGCCCTGTTCTCTCCGTTTCCTCCAGCCGCGACGGCGGCGTCTGGATCGGCACCGAGGGCGCCGGTTTGTACCACTTCAACAATGGCCAATGGTCCCATTTCGCCACCAACTTCGGTCTGATGAATTTGTTTGTCTGGTCCGTCGCCGAGGATGCCGAAGGGCGCCTTTGGGCCGGCACCTGGGGCGCAGGCCTCTTCGTCCAGAAAGACGGCCTCTTCGAACACGCCCCGGGACTGGAGCAAATCACCGTTCCCATGCCCGCTCTCTTGTGCATCCCGGGGGGCGGCCTATGGGTCGGGACGGAGGCCGGGTTGCTCCGCTACGATGGAACCAACGGCGCCTGGTTTGGCCAAAAGCGCGATTCGGTCCGAACCGACGTCCGCGCCATCGTCCAAGACAGCCAGGGCACCGTTTGGTTCGGCATGTTGGACGGCGGACTGGCCCGTCTGCGCAATGGCGAATTGCAGCGCTATGGCAAGGCCGATGGTCTCTCCTGTGTTTTCGTCCAGTGTCTCCACCTCGATGCCGAGGGCGCCCTCTGGATTGGAACCTTTGGCGGCGGTCTCATCCGATTCAAAAACGGCCAGTTCGCCGCCATTACCCTCCGCCAGGGTTTGCCCGATAATATCATCGGGTCCATTGTGGACGACGGCAGCGGCAGCTACTGGATGAGTTCTCACGCCGGCATCCTCCGCGCCGCCAAACAGGATCTGGATCTCTGCGCCGACGGCAAAACCAATTTCGTTCATTGCGCCTCCTTTGGCACCAGCGACGGTCTGCCCACTCTCCAGTGTTCCACCGGCTTCCAGCCCGCCGCATGCAAAACCTCCGACGGCCGCCTCTGGTTTCCCACCGGCAAAGGTTTGGTCGCCCTGGACCCGCAGGCCGTCCGCATCAACCGCCTTCCCCCGCCGGTCGTCATCGAAGAGTTGCGCGTGGATGGCCGCCCCTTCTCCAATCCCGGCGCCCTCCGGCCGCCTTTGCGCATTCCTCCAGGCCAGCACCGCATTGAGATTGACTACACCGCCTTGAGTTTTGTCGCCCCGGAGAAGGTGCGCTTCCGCTACCGCCTGGAGGGCTTGGCAACCCAATGGGTGGACGCCGGCCCCAAGCGCGGCGCCGATTTCACCTATCTTCCTCCCGGCCATTACATCTTTCATGTCACCGCCTGCAACAACGACGGTCTCTGGAATGAGGATGGCGCCGCCTTCCCTTTCTTGCTCCTGCCCCACTTCTGGCAGACTTCCTGGTTCCTCGTCCTCTCCGCCGCCACCATCATGGCCGGCGCGGGCGCGGGTGTGCACTTCGACGCCCGCCGCCGCATGCGCCGCCGCCTGGAAAAATTGGAGCGCCAGCGCGCCATCGAACGCGAGCGCTCTCGCATCGCCCGCGACATCCACGACGATCTGGGCGCCAGCTTGACCCGCATTTCCCTCCTGAGCGACGCCGTGCCCGCCGAACTGGTCAGCCCGCCCCAGGCCGCCGACGCCCTCGCCCGGATTTTCAGCACCAGCCGCGAATTGGTCCGCGCCTTGGACGAGATCGTCTGGGCCGTCAATCCCAAATTCGACACCCTCGACAGCCTGGCCAGCTACCTCGGCAATTTCGCCCAGGATTTGTTGGAAACCGCCGGCATTCGCTGCCGTTTGGACATGCCCGTCCAACTCCCCGTCCTGCTTCTGACCACCGAAGTCCGGCACAACGTGTTCCTGGCCTTCAAGGAAGCCTTGAACAACGTCCTCAAACACGCCGCCGCCACCGAGGTCCGCGTCTCCCTTGCCCTGCAAGCCGACGCCCTGGTTCTCTCCGTGGAAGACAACGGCAAAGGTTTCATTCCTCCAACCCCGGCCTCCGCTCCGCCCCCCGCCGCCGCAGGCGCCTCCGGCGGTTTCGGTTTGACCAACATGCGCCAACGCCTGGCTGAAGCGGGCGGCCGGTGCGAAATCCAAGGTGTCCCTGGCAAAGGTTCCACGGTGCGTTTCATCGTCCCATTCAATCCCGTTTCCAACGCCTAATACACAGCGTCACAAGTAACTGCGCATGGCGCTCGAAAGCGGCGGAGGACCGCCGCAGTCCAAAACGCGGGCGCGATTTTTCGCGGAGCGTGAAGAGCGCGAAGCGTTTTGGAGTGCGCCGGCCCTCTGGCGCTTTCGGCTGTGGCCCGCGATCTGGCAATGCGCATTCATTTATGTCGCTCTGTATAACTGCGCGTTGCCCCCTTCCCAATTCACTCCCCACTCTGCACTTTCCGCCATTCCTCCCTTGTCCTCATTACTGATGACGATACATTTAATCCTCCATACCCTATCATGACCAAAAATGTGAGCATTGCAGTTTCCATTGTCGAAGACGACGGCCCGGCCCGCCAGATCCTGGCCGGTTGGATCAACCGCGCCAAGGGTTTTCATTGCGTCGGCGAGCATGCCACCGCCGAAAGCGCCCTCGAGCGCCTCTCCCTGGAAAAACCCGAAGTGGTCCTCATGGACATCAACCTCCCCGGTTTAAGCGGCATTGAGTGTGTCCGTCAATTGAAACTCCGTTTGCCCGGCACCCAGTTTGTCATGCTCACCGTCTATGAAGATGCCGACCACATCTTCGACGCCCTCTCCGCCGGAGCGAGCGGCTATCTCCTCAAGCGCGCCTCCCGCGAAGGTTTGCTCGCCGCCCTGCTCGATGTCCACGCCGGCGGTTCGCCCATGACCAGCAGCATCGCCCGCAAGATCGTCCAATCCTTCCGCCAATCCCCCTCCGGCGCACCCTCCACCCCCGAACTCTCCCAGCGCGAGCAGGAAGTCTTGGGGCTGCTGGCCCGCGGCTATGCCTGCAAGGAGATTGCCGACGCCTTGGGCATCAGTGTCACCACCGTCAGCACCTATGTCCGCCGCATTTACGAAAAGCTCCACGTCCATTCCCGCGCCCAGGCCGTCGCCACCTACGCCCACATCAACCTCAACGAGGCCCGCTGGACCAAACGTTCCTAAGCCCAGCCCCCCGTTCCCCGCCTTCCCCATTCCCCATTCCCTCTGCACTCCGCACTCCGCGCTCTGGGTGCATTTCACTTTTTTGGGTAACTCCTTTCGGCGAAGCAAGACTTTAAGATTTCGGGCGTCTTCTAAGAAACTGATGGCGGAAGTTGCTGTGTTGGAATCAGTTGAAAACCGAAGTTGGC